>Ga0335398_10002238_pt1 | contig 31001 bp, 24 predicted proteins | sample BON03_FD_205742 | JGI IMG/M metagenome (GOLD analysis project Ga0335398, IMG submission 205742) | Freshwater microbial communities from Lake Bonney liftoff mats and glacier meltwater in Antarctica - BON-03 (spades assembly) (version 2) | ecosystem: Environmental > Aquatic > Freshwater > Ice >... | reverse complement strand
TCAGTTCAGCTGCACGCTTTTTCATCCATTTGGAAGAATCTGTTTTAACTTCCTCCAACAAATCTGCAATAGTCATTCGTTTGGACAGGAGGCAGAGAATATGCACATGATCAAGATGGCCTCCTACCTGAATTGGAGTACAATCATGAGCTTTGCAAACTCCACCAAGGTACTTATAGAGTTCTACCTCGTATTCCTGTCGGATAAATGGCTGTCTATTTTTCGTACTGTAGATAATATGAATATAATTTTTTACGAGCGATTGTCCCATAACTTATTCCGCCCTTTCAGGGCTTTAAAAATGAAATTACTCTGTGTCTGACAACGGCCTAGCAACCGTTGCTTCGCTGTTTCACCCTTTCAGGGCTAGTTTATATGCTATTTTAAAATCTCTCATGAATGTTTCAAATTACTCTGTGTCTGACATTGGAAATTTCTAAAACGGTACAGCCTTGATAAAAATCATGATCTGAATAGCTTGAAACGAAAAAGATAAGGCCGAAAGTATAACTATCGGCCTTATCAAAATTATTTAAACTGTAATTAATCAAATTGTTATTTCAAAGCGAATACTTACCAAAATCAATTGTAACCAGGATTCTGATCAGCATCATTTATCAAATCATTGGCAATAATTTCACCAATTGGTATTGGCCAAGCCCAAGCTCGGTTTCCAGCAATAAGAGAGCAGGTTGTGAAGTTGCTACCGCAATCGGATCTAACCAGATTTCTCGTCGTCCGCTTTACATCAAAGAATCGATGACCTTCTACGAACAACTCCTTTCGACGCTCCAATTCTATCGCATTAATCAGCGCTTGTCCCGTCAGTGAAACAGGAGCATAGCCAGAGATCCGAGCTACACGAAGGGTATTTAAATCTCTCAATGCATTAGTAGTGTTATTGGGTACGTTTGTGTAAGCCTCGGCTCTGATAAGATACATTTCGCTTACTCTTATTACTTTCCAGTTTACAATCCCATCTGACAGATTTCCTTTACCAAGATATTTACTGACTATAGTTCTACTGCCGTTTATTCTAAAGTAAGTATTATACCGAATATCATTCACTTGGTCATATTCGCCGATAACTTCCGTTGATGGTCTGAATGATGATCTATTTCCACTTGCAAAATAGACATTTGCAGCAGGTGTACCTTCTCCTGAATTGAATGGAATGCTCCAAATCAACTCCGAGCTACCGATATTATCATCTCTCCATATCGCTGAGAAATTCGCTCTTGATGCTAAGGGGACCAGATCGATAACAGCGGTTGCTGCTGTAATTGCCAGTTGATATTGTTCAGAATACAGATATGCCCTAGCCAAAATTGCATCTACAGTAATTGGGTCAATATTAGCTCTCAAAGAGAAATTCCCTGAGGAGTTTATGGGTTTATCTGTATCAGCAAGCAATGTTTTTGCCTCGCCCAAATCAGTGAAAATACCTTCCCAAGTGGCGGCAACAGTAGGTCTGGCAATATTATCCAAGTTGAACTCTGTTTTGTAAGGAACTCCTAACGTAGTCGAATTCAAAGCAAGATCATCTGCGAAATACCTCAATAAGTCAAAATGAACAAAGGCTCGGATGGCTAAGGCTTGTCCCTTGATCCGATTGTATTGACCTGGGTTTACAGCAGCAAATTCATCAATTCCCCGTAGGGTAATATTTGCTTGCGCAATGATTCGATATGCAGCAATCCAAAGACCTTCAATTGCATCATTATCAGCAGCATAATCAAAATTTACCAGTTGTCTAAAATTTGCAAGAGACTCTCCTGTCTCGGTAAGATTGTCAGACATCATGTCCGGAAGGGTGGAAAATCCTCCTGCCGGTCCTGAAGCGTTTCCATAATAAGCAGTGGATCTAAACTGTGCATAAGTACCAATCAAGGAAAATTCATAATCGTCCAGATTGTTGAATCGCTGACTACCATCTAAGACAAATTCAGGCTCTATGTCAATTACACTGTCACAAGCTGTAAACATGGAAGCTACTGTAACGGTAAATCCTAATACTATATATTTCAATTTCATAAATTCCGTTTATTTAAAATCCAATATTAACACCGATTGTAACTGTTCTCAAAGCTGGATATTGAGACCCGATCAGGTTGCCTGAAAGCTCTGGATCAAAACCTCTAAAATCTGTAAACGTCAAGAGGTTCTGGCCTTGTAAAAACATTCTGAGCGAAGCGATTTTCAACTTATCTATTAGATTGGCCGGTAGCGAATAGGATAAGTTTACATTTCGTAATCTGATAAAATCTCCAGACTCAACAAACCTGCTTGTTCCGGAGAAAAATGGATTATCGGCTGCGGGTATATCGGTAACCTGTCCCGGGGTTCTCCATTCATCGATCATTACTTTCGCTAAGTTGTCGAATAAGTATGCTGGATTTTCGATGTTGTTCCTGTCATTATTGTAAAGGTCATTACCTGACACATAACTAAATAACGCATCCAATCTTAAGCCTTTGTAAGAAAACGATGTTCCAAAACCACCAAAAACTGGAGCGTCGGTAGTGCCTAATATCACTCTGTCTGTCGGATTGTATTCATTTGTAGATTCTCCATTTGAGCTAATGTATAATGCATCACCATTTGCTGGATCTACGCCTTCAAACTGCACCAAGTATAAGCTATTGATCGGCTCTCCAACTCTCGTGATGAAATCACCATCAATAAATTCGTCTTGATCTCCTACAAGCGAAAGTATCTCATTTTTATTATAAGTGATATTTGCATTCAATTCCCATTTGAAATCTGGGCCGTCAATAATTGTTCCTACGAATGACACCTCATATCCTCTGTTTCTCATGCTACCAATATTGGTGTTTTGAGAACTAAATCCCGTAGTTCTGGAAAGTTGTCGATTCAGGAATAAATCATTCGTCACGTTATTGTAAAACTCAACAATACCGTTGATTCGGCCTTTTGCCAAAGCAAATTCCAATCCTACATTGAACATATTTATCTTCTCCCATTGCAGGACTGGATTTGGAAGACCTATCAACCCAATTCCACCAACTCCATTATAAATCGATCGGGCAAATAATTCTCTGGAATCAAAATTCCCTATTCCCTCTTGGTTGCCAACAGTACCATAGCTGGCTTTCAACTTTATTTCACTGAAGAAATTGCCTTCAAGATTTTGCATAAATGCCTCATCACTGACAATCCAGCTAGCTCCAACAGAGCCGAAAGTAGCATATTTGTTAGCAGTGCCAAATCGTGAAGAGCCATCTCTTCTAACACCTGCGCTCAGGAAATATCGTCCTTTGTAGCCATAGGTGCCATCTGCAAAATACGAAATGAGTGCGTTTTGCCCTCCGTTACCCCTCACATTTGGAATATAGCCATTGAGCGGGTTACCCGGTGTGATTCCAGCTTCATTCTGAAAAGGACCTACAAGTCCATAACCTGTATATCCAAATATAGTAGAGTCATTTTCTATGACCTCTGTAAATAATGAAACACTAAATACATTGTCGCTATTGATTTGCTTTTCGTAAGACAGGGAAGTGGTACCAGTATACCTAAAATTTTTGGCAAAACCTTTCTCTAAACTACCATTTTGGCCTTGTGAAATAAATCCACTGTAAGTGTTTCGGTCTCGGTATCTCGAAGTTTCATTTTGAGTATAATCCACTCCCCAATTGGTTCTAAATGATAGACCTTCCAAGAAAGGGGCATCATATTGTACAAAACCAATTGCAACACCCTTAAATTGATTTTGCAGCGTTTGGTTTTCCAACAGTTCCTGTAGTGAGTTTGGTTGCCCGGAAACTAGTTGTGTATAGCTTCCATCAGGCTGGTAAGGCGATTCATATGGATTTGACCACCTGATCGCATTTAATGGAGACCCAATAAAAGAATTACCCTCAAACGTATTGTTAAGTTTAGAAAAACCACCTGATACATTCAGGCCAAAAGTAAAATTGCTGAGCTTTGTCTGCAGATTCGCTCTTCCAGTGTATCGTTTGAGACCAGTATTTGGAACTGTACCTGTTTGGTCAAAAATAGATCCTGATAAAAAGAAAGTAGTATTTTCGCTTCCTCCCGAGGCTGATATCTGGTGACTTTGAGTGTAGCCAGTCCTGAGTAACACATCCTCCCAGTTCGTATTGGTTTGTCTCAAATCGGTAAGCTCGCTGTCAGTCCATCCATAAGGATTCCCACTTGCCAATTCATATTGGAGTTTTTCCTCAGTACTCATTACCCCTTCGGGGTGGCTTGGCGCTTGGGAGACACCATATTGGAAATCGTAATTCACTTTGGTTTTTCCGCTTTTCCCTCTTTTTGTAGTAATTACAATTACTCCATTTGCTCCTCTTGAGCCATAGATAGAAGTAGATGCCGCATCTTTCAAAATTGAAAATGATTCAAAATCATTTGGATTGAAAGTGGCGAAATCAGCGGCCGATATTTGAATTCCATCCAATATGTATAGCGGATTGTTTGAACCATTAATGGTTCCTTTACCTCTGATTGTCACATTAGCAGAAGCTCCCGGCTGACCTGAATTAGCTTGGATAAGAACACCGGGCGCCCGACCTTGGAGTGCTTGATCGAATGAGGCAATCGGAACATCTTTGATTTGATCTCCTGATACTACATTGATCGATCCGGTTATTTCCCTTGCATTTTGAGTCTTATATCCCGTCACTACTACTTCACCAAGAATACTAGTATCTAATTTTAAAGTAATATCTATTACAGTACTATTTCCCACAACTCTTTCTTGATCTGTAAATCCGACAAAAGAAAAAGTTAGTACTTCATTAGATAATGCCTGAATTGAGAACTGACCATCCACGTCAGTAATTGCACCTCTTGATGTCCCTTTAATACGAACATTAACTCCAGGTAAGGGCAAATTATCATCAGCAGATATGATTGTCCCCGTGACCTGTTGTTCTTGTGCCAGTACATTCCCATTTAATGCGAATGTAAAAAGCATAATCAAATAGAATAAAGATTTCTTCATGTGTAATTTTTTAGGTAAAAATTTTAATTTGAGTCAATTTTTTAGACTGCATTTTTCAATGCCCAAAACCTGAGTTCACATCGAAAAGTCTTTAACTAAACGTTAGATAAAAAATAAGATGCGGAGATTTTTCTCGGTGGAGTCTTTTATATTATGTGAATATATGAAAAAACACCTAGTCAATGCCTATGCCTATATTCAAAATTTAGTCAAATTATCCCCAATTCAACCCTTATATTAGCTAGTATTGCTCTCTTAAAGTCTCGAATTGTTTGCTAATGAGATGCTCTGCTGAATCTCCATAATTTTGGACGGCATGATGGCCGCAAAGGATTGAATCGGGTAACGAATCTGGGTTACTGTGCTAAATTGGGATCTAAAATCAAAAAAGACTGTGGAAATAGAAATAAGATTAATTCAAGTTTCCAGACTTGGACTAGCTTGTACTTAAAACTACATTATCATTGAGATGAGAAAAACCGTAATAATATTGTTTGTTTTGACCACGTTCAGTTGCTCACATTTAGTAGAATGCAATCAGACGATTAGTGGTTTCGATTTGAATAATCCCTATTCAGAAACAGTTGATTTTGACAAATGCGGGGACTATATAGTCTATTATGCATCAAGAGTGAAAGGGGAATTGAGTGGTGAGTTTCTTATCAAGGATATTTATCAGATAAAGGCAGCTGGTAAAATTAACACCTTGATACGAGGCGAGCATTATTCCAATAAATTCAATTTTAAATACAGCCCCATTGGATCAGTGAAGGAGGATTTAGAATTTCAAATTACACTCTTGTAAATCCCACTAAAGCTGTCAGTCCAAATATCTAATCTTATTTAAATGTCTTGGGTGTTTTTATTAGGGTCCCAACTAGCTTTGATTCACCAAAGTCCGTGAGCGGGAGCTTAGCAGTCTTGATTTGAATCAGAATTACGAAGCCAACTGGGATCTTACAGCTTGTCAATTAAGGCAAGTGAGCTAGTACAGCATTCAGAATTCTGGAGAGGTTTATGGGGATTTTCTTATTGAATAATTCTTCAAAGTCGAAGGAAGAGGCCATTACGACACCTTGATCACGTCTGATGATTATTTGGATATCTTTTACTTCAATTACACTCCTCTAGGAGAAGCGAAGGGTGATTTGACCTTTAAGGTGATATTGGAATAGGAGCAGGTTAATATAAATAGTGGTCTAAATCTGGTCAGATGATAGATTCAGGTTTTGAATTTGGAACAAAAAATAATTATTGCTGACAACTTATGAAGTACTTAGCCATGCTGTTATTCATCTTTTTTGCTAAAAATCCCGATGAACTTATTCTGGGGGGTTGGTAGTATGAGAAAGACCCAAAATAACTTGGGAGTTTAACTCTTCTGGAGAACTGATTCAGAGGTACCGTGAAGGAAAAGTTAGTGCCACTAACACTGAACCAGAAATCCATCAAATTTTAGACAGCGCGCATAGCTGCAGTGAAGGGACAACTGAAAGACCTGACGAGAACTATTTGAAAATCAATAATCCAATAGAAGGTTTGTCTGAATGTTATTATTTGGAAACCTTATCCGAGGAAGTGTTGGTTTTGCTCAATACATCAATTGAGAGGTTCTTGATTTCTAATCGAGTCCAAGACTGAAGTCTTGAACTAGCTATGTGGATTGGCTCAAGACTTCAGTCTTGGACCTTTTTTATTTCCATTTTTTTTTGACCAGTGGCAGTTTTTCCTCCACCATTTTTATTAAACTTATAATCAAATCTCTAGCCTACCTTATACCGCAGGATAGTGTCTGCATGGCTTTTTTTTAGATTGAAACCCTACAAAAACCCAAAATGAATCCAAAAGACAGCCAAAGCTGGAAATATAAACTGTCCAATGCGCACCAACTCGGCGGAATCGAAACGTCCATTCTGGACAATGGTGGAGGAAAAGGAACCCGAATCGGCTGGATTAACACAGGAACCGGGCTTCGATACAAAGTCGTTCTGGATCGTGGAATGGATATTCTTGATGCCTTTTTCAATGAGAATAGTCTGGCATGGATCTCTCATGCGGGAGGCCTAGCAACCCAAACTTTCTCCAATCAGGGAATCGACTGGCTGCGTACGTTCGGCGGGGGATTAGTAACTACCTGCGGCCTATCCAATGCTGGCCCGCCTAACTCAGATGAAAGTGGTTCCAGAGGGCTTCATGGTAATTATTCAAATACTCCGGCAGAGTTGATCTCGATCAAGCAGCCTGATATTTTTTCGGGTGATTTAAGTTTTGAGATTGTAGGCAAAGTTAGGGAAACTACCACTTTTGGGCCTAGTCTCGAGCTTATACGAAGCATCTCGGGAAGCCTGGGTTCAGCAGAAATCCATATCAAAGACTGCGTCATCAATCGCGGAAATACACCTGCGCCACACATGCTCTTGTATCACATCAATTGCGGTTGGCCGCTGATCGATGAAGGAACCCGCATCATCTGGAAAGGAGAGAAAAAGCCAAAAGCCACCGATGCAAATAATACAGATTTCAATCTCAAACATGAGTTCACCCGCTGTGCCGCACCAATGGATGAACATGCAGGATTTGGTGAAGATGTGGCATTCATCGATCCCAAAGCTGATTCAAGTGATCTGGTGACTTGCGGCTATGCAAATGACATCTTAGGATTGGCCTTGAAAATTGAGTTTCAAAAATCTCAACTCCCTTGGTTGATCAACTGGCAGCACTGGGGAAAAAATGAATACGTGACAGCTCTTGAACCAGCTACTCATCCCCCTATCGGTCAGGCAAATACCCGAGCTGATGGCAGCTTGGTTTTATTAGAACCCGGGGAAAAGCGAGCCTATGAGTTGAAGCTTTCAGTTCTAACCGGTGACAAAGCGAAGGGATTTACGAATTGAGATTTACGAATTATGAGATTTATTTGAACCCCGATTATCTCCTCTAGAAATTATCTTATAAGAATTTATTAACTGTATAATGGCCTTAAATATTCCGAAATCTTACAACACTCTCACTTTTCAATCTTACAACTTCATTGTATCATACATCTGAAATTATAAATACCAATGAGCCTAGCAAAAAAAGCCCTCGAACAAGGGGAAGGAATTTTAAGATTAACACCTACTTGGGTGCCAAGGTCATTTTGTGTGCCCGGTCGCCGAATCAAACTCCATCCGGATGATTATTACAGCCTGGGTGGAAATCGCGGAGGAATCGACGAGCGTTGGTTTTCTTCGACCACCCCCGCTGGAAACGGCCCATTGACTTCCAAGAATGAAGGCTTAAGCCATGTCGCTTTTGAAGATGGGGGCAAAACCGAACTCTTTTTACTGAAAGATGCAATTGACGAACTAGGTGCTCAGCTCATTGGTGACCGACTTTGGAATGATCATAAATCCTGGCCGATGTATTCTAAGTTTTTTGATAACATGGGACCGCTACCACATCATATTCATCCAAGTGATGAATTTGGAAAATTGACCGGTCAAAACGGAAAGCCAGAGGCCTATTATTTCCCTCCTCAAGTCAATAATCATGGAGGGGATTTCCCTTATACCTTCTTTGGAATCGCTCCCGGAACCAGTAAAGAAACGATTCTGGATTGTCTGAAAAACTTCAACAAAGGCGATAACAAAATCACAAATTATTCGCAAGCCTTCCGACTTCAGCCGGGAACAGGTTGGAATGTTCCTCCGGGAATGCTCCATGCGCCGGGTTCACTTTGTACTTACGAGCCTCAAAAAGCATCGGATATTTTCGCCATGTATCAATCACTGGTAAATGAGGCGATTATCCCGGATGAATTGCTGTGGAATGCTACTCCGAAAGATCGATGGGGAGATTATGAGCTTTTGGTGGAAATGATTGATTGGGATCTGAATGTCAACCCAAATCTGATGGATAATCATTACATGGAGCCAAGGCCAGTGGAGGCTGTAGAAAAGATGCATGCTGCAGGCTACCATGATGCTTGGATTTGCTATCGCTCGCATGACTATTCTGCTAAGGAATTGACCGTATTCCCTGGGCAGACTGTCACCATCACTGATAATGCGGCCTATGGAATGATCATGATGCAAGGTCACGGCACAATGGGAAATTGGGATATCGAAACGCCTTCGTTGATCCGCTTTGGACAACTCACACACGATGAGTATTTTGTATCTGAGTCGACTGCCAAAGCCGGGGTGAAGATTACCAATCTTTCGAAAACCGATCCTATCGTGATGCTGAAGCATTTTGGGCCGAAAAACCCGGACTTGAAAGTTTTGGAGTGATCAATATTCAGTGGGCAGTGAACAGTGTGCACTAGAAAATAATGAATGTAGAATGATGAAAATCGAATAATGAAGTTGGATCAATCGAACTTCCAACCTATAACTAACCATTAACCCATAATATCATGAGTCAAAATAACTACCCAAAACTACACAATGCGACATGGCCAGGATTGGTCGGTAAAGGACCGGATTCCGAACCTATCATTCCATTTGATTCCTTGCTTGAAATGACTGCTGCCGCCGAGGTAAACGGAGTAAAATTTGATGGAATCGATTTAGGCTTGCTAGCGCCACATTTTGATTTGAATAATCCAGACGAAGCCAAAAAACTCGCTGATAAACTCTCAAAATACAATTTAAAAGTAGGGTCACTGGTTGCGCCGATTTGGGCAGGTTCTGCCATGGGAACTGCGGATCAGCGAAAGACTTTCGTGGAGATGGTTCGTAAATCTTGCGAATTTGGGCAAAAGCTAAAAGAGCTTGGTGTTCGTGATTATGGAGTGGTGCGGATTGACTCTGCCGCCGGTGTATCGGATTGGGCTAAAGATCCTGTCGGCAACACCAAGCAAATTGTGGAAACCTTCCAGCTAGCCTGTGATGTCGCAGCTGATTTTGGCGAAAAACTAGCCGCAGAGGGAGAGATCTGCTGGGGAGCAATGCACAGTTGGAAGCACATGGTACAGACTTTAGAAATGGTCGATCGACCGAATATTGGTTTCCAAGCGGATATGTCTCATACCTTTTTGTACACCTTGGGCTACAATGCGCCTGAGCATAGAATACTTCCCAAGGATGTGGATTTGAATGATCGGGAAGCTATAAAAGCAGCATTGAAAACAGTGACAGATGCACTGCGACCTTGGACAATTGACTTTCACGTCGCACAGAATGACGGTTCCGTTTTCGGTTCGGGTTCACACGACAAGACTGGTCGACATTGTCAAGCCACCGATCCAAATGGAGTTTTGGACATCGCGCATGATGCCGGCTATTGGCTGCAAGATGAAAACGGAGATTTAACCAAAGCGATGAAGCATATCTGTTGGGATGGTTGCATGTTCCCAAATGAGGTCATGAATAATCAGCAAACCTGGAATGATGTCCTTTCAGCGCTGATCGACGTGCGGGATGCGAATGGATGGAAGGATTGATTTCTTCGTCACTGCGAGCGTAGGCACGGAGCGAAGCAGTCTGTAAATTGAGATTGCTTCGCCCTTTTGGGGCTCGCAATGACGCTAGTCTCAACTCTTCACACATCGAATAATGAATTCAGAAGTGAATTAGAACTGCAAATAACTGAAAATATGAACGAAAAGAAAAAAATACGAATCGGACTAATCGGCACTGGGCTGATGGGCCGAATACATACCAATGGCTATAAGCGTATGGCAGACTTTTTCCCAGAATATGAATATCAACCTGTCCTGCAAGCGTGCTGCTCACGAAAAGCACACCGAGCTGAAGCTTTTATGAAGCAGTGGGACTATGCTTCCTTCGAAACTGACTGGAAAATAATGATAGCCAGAGACGACATCGATGCAGTCGATATTTGTACGCCAAACGATATGCATGCTGAAATCGCTATTGCTGCGGCTGAAGCGGGGAAGATGATTCTCTGCGAAAAACCACTTTCCAGAACTGTAGCGGAAGCCAAAACGATGCTCGATGCAGTAGAAAAAGCTGGAGTTAAAAATACCGTTTGGTACAACTATCGAAGAGTTCCAGCGGTGACTCTGGCCAAGAATATTGTGGCTTCAGGGAAACTGGGTAAGATTTTTCATTACCGAGCGAATTTTCTTCAGGACTGGACAATCAGTCCAGATTTGCCTCAGGGAGGAGATGGGCTGTGGAGATTGGATGTCGAAACTGCTGGCTCAGGCGTGACAGGAGATTTGCTGGCTCATTGCATCGATACAGCGATGTGGATTAACGGAGGAATCAAAGATGTGTCTGCAATGACCGAGACCTTTATTAAGGAGCGAGTTCACACAGACACTGGACAAAAGCAAAAAGTAGGGATCGATGATGCCTGTATTTTTCATTGCCATTTTGACAACGGTTCCCTTGGGCTTTTCGAAGCTACCCGTTATGCACGAGGACACAAGGCACTTTATACATTTGAGATCAACGGCGAGAATGCATCAATCCGTTGGGATTTACATGATTTGACCCGGTTGGAATATTTTGATCATAGCGACGATGGAATTGTCAGAGGCTGGCGCTCTATTCACGTTACAGATGGGGATCATCCGTATATGAGTCGTTGGTGGATTCCCGGAACCTCCATCGGTTATGAGCATTCATTTATCCATCAGGTAGCAGACTTCTTTCATAGCTTGGAGACTGCAGAGGCCTGTCACCCAACTTTCAGAGATGCTTTTGAGACTCAGAAAGTCTGTGAAGCAGTCATCAATTCCGCCAATGATCGGGCTTGGAAAGATACCGGTGTCGATTGGCTAGAGAAAGTTTAATTTTTTAATAGATTGGTTGGAAGCCCAAGTTGAGAAACTTGGGCTTTTTTGTTTTCCAGAGGCTTTGAAATTGTTGATTCAAACCGTTTCTCATTTCTGAGATTGAAAAACAATTTCCTTTCCCTAATTTCAGACATATCTAATTCATTCCCCATGAAAAATATTTTACTTCTCTTCATCTTAGTCCTTGGATTACTTTTTTCTTGTCAAAGTAAAACGGATACTGTTCAAATCGATGAAGATTCCTCACAAGTGCAGCTAGAGGAAGGAGTTCAGATGATACCAATCAAAACTCCCAGTGGCGAATTCAATGTATTTACCCAGCGAGTCGGAGCTAATCCCAGCATCAAAGTATTGCTTCTCCATGGAGGACCAGGGATGACTTACGAGCAGTATGCTAACTTCAAAGACTACCTTCCTCAGGAAGGAATTGAGTTTATATGGTACGATCAGCTGGGCTCTTTTCATTCCGATCAGCCTAGCGATTCTACACTTTGGACGATCGACCGTTTTGTAGATGAGGTGGAGCAAGTGCGAGTTGCTCTCGGACTCAACAAGGATAATTTCTATCTATATGGACAATCTTGGGGAGGAATGCTAGGGATCGAATATGCACTCCAGCATCAGGATAAATTGAAAGGACTGATCATTTCTAATATGATGTCAAGTCTGGATGAGTATGAGAAATACGCCAAAGAAGTCCTAGGACCTCAAATGCCTAAAGAAGTTTTTGCTGAAGTGATGGAAATCGAGCGTACCGGAGATTTTGAGAACCCGAGATATATGGAGCTTTTGGGCGAGCATCATTATCCGTTTCATGTGCTCCGCAAGCCAGCTGACGAATGGCCAGAGGCGGTTGGCCGAGCGATGGAGCAAATTAATCCTGAGGTTTATATCTATATGCAAGGCTACAGTGAGTTTGGCATTACTCCGGGTGCTACGCTAGCAGGTTGGGACCGAAAAGCTGACTTAAAGAAAATCACTGTTCCTACTCTGGTAATTGGAGGTACTCATGACACCATGGATCCAGCACATATGGAATGGATGTCCAAAGAGTTTCCCAATGGGCAATTCTTACTTTGCCCCAATGGAAGTCATCTCAGTCAATACGATGATCCTGAGCATTTCTTCCCGGGATTAATTAGCTTTTTGAAAGATGTGGATCAATCTCGCTAAGACGTTAGTCGTTGGATGATAGAAGCGAGATTTGAGAACCGGGAATTGAGAGTCGAGAAACAAGGGTCAAAAAGATAGAATTGGCATCGAGATTTTGGAACCAATAGCCGAGTGAAGTATCAAGAAGCTAGATGTTAGTATCAAGACTTGCAGAACCAAGATTTTAGAGACAAGAATCAAGAGGAAATATCAAGTAGTTAAATATCAGTATCAAGACCTACAGAATCAAGATTCGAGAAATATGAAATAAAAGAATAGCACCAGCGGTGCGATTTGATTGTAGAATGGGATTAGAAGATTTGGTTAAAACAGCACCAGAGGTGCGTTTTGATATTGGAGTTAAAGAGCCGAATCATTCTTTTTCTATTATTTTTCTTTGTGTCCTCAGTTTCAATAGTGGCTCAAAGGCTTCAAAGAAAATAGGTCTATCAAGATGTTTTCAATATCAGCATCACTGCAATAAAGTGTGAAATCGTTCCGAAAAGCACAAATAAATGCCATATCGCATGATAATAAAGGCGATTACTATTTACATAAAAAAAGACTCCAACCGTATAGCTCAGACCTCCAACAGCGATCCAAGTCAGGACTTCTCCACTTAGATTTTCCCACATGCCTTTAAGTAGGAAAATAGAAATCCAGCCCATCGCCAAGTAAAGTCCCACGGAGACAAATTTATATTTGCCGGCAAAAAAGAATTTGAAAATAGACCCTGCCAGCACAAAAGTCCAGAGGATAGTTAAAAAGAGAACTGCTTTTTCTCTTGGCAAAACCGTTAAAATCATCGGAGTATATGAGCCTGCAATCAGGAAATAAATAGAAATATGGTCTGCCTTTTGAAAATAATCCTTTCTGTGGCCGGGCTTGGCAAGATGATATAAAGTCGAACTCGAATAGACCATCAAAATCCCAATTGAAAAGGCCAAACAGGCCAGTAGTAAGCCAGGCGCTATAAATCCATTTGCGCGAATTAATAAAAATGGAATTCCAATCAGGCCCAATAAAAAACCGATGCCATGCGACCAGGCATTGTAAAATTCTTCTTTATCAGTTTGGAGTCTTTTCAGCATTACATCTACAATATCTGGTCAAAGGTAAATTCATTTAAAAGAAAATACCCAAATCTCACGACTTGGGTATTTTGGGATTTAAAGATTTTAGCTTTAAGATTTACTGAAACTTGCATTGATTAAAGAAATGTCCAAACGTTACTGGATCCACATCCCACAGCTGTCATCTGACATCGGTCATGTTTTTCAGCTTTCTCACTTCAGCTTTCTAATTTTCAGAAAACTCCCTTGAAGCCTTCCATTTTCTGATCTACCTGAGTATCGACCATAAATGAGACCATCACTTTCTCCCAAGCCATAGTCACTTTAGCGACTTTATTGTCTTCGGCAGAGATGTGGAATTGAAGACGCTCAGTGTTTCCAGCAGCAGGAGCCACTTTGAAAGAAACTGCATCATCCTTCGCCATAGCCTCTTCATCGATTTTGCCATCTTTCATATAAGTAAAAACTGACGCCGCTTTCCCATTTAAGTGAACTGTCCAATCGCCTGATTCCATCGGAGTCATGAAGATCGAATACTTTCCAGCACGAATATTTTTACCGCCTATGCTTACTGGAGTCGAGAATTCGATAATGGTCTGACCATTTGCACCAGTTCTCCAAGGGGTGCCATACTTTTCGATTGCTCCAAAGATTTCTCGACCTTTTACGGCAGGAGAGGAGTAATCAACAGTGATTTTGGTAAAGCCGACTACTTGAGATACAAAAGCTGCTGGGCTTGGAGCCGGGGCTTGTATTTGGGCTAAAACAGAAAATGTTGCAGCCATAAAAAAGGCTAAAGCAAAGAATAGGGTTTTGATGTTCGTCATATGAGTTTTGATTAATCAGTAGGAAAGTTAATCAAAATATCTCAACGGCTATTCAGAAAAACTAAGGATATGGCCCTGATCATCTTCTTGTAATTGGTTATTTCCCAAATTTTTGTACTAAGGATTTCTCTGTGAAATAGATCAGTAAACTGCAAGAAATAATTAGCCAAGCCAATCCCAAGTAAAAATCCCATTGATCTGCCAAAGGGATAAACAGGCTTACAATACCTACGGCTATCCCAATTTTTCCAAAACGAATCATTTGTATTCCTCCTTCAACTTGAGCAAAGTCCCATGATTGTTGATCTTTCATCGACCGAGACGTACGGTATCCATATAGTCCATTGATATCCGCAGGAGGAAAGTTTTTTATCAATTTTCCGATAAGCAAGAATACTATTCCAACCACAAATGGGATCCAAAAAAGTTGACTTTCAAAGAAAATGAATCTTTCTTCCATCATTACTTTTGCAATACTGTACTGACCCTCTACAAACTGGAACGTTTTTGAATTTTGTTCGCCTACTTTATATCTTATTCGCCTGCGCTATCACTGCCAAGTTGCTTCTCAGTAGAGCTTGTTTCCCTACTATTCAGCCTGATAAAGATATTACTTATCTGTTGTTATTTGCAAGTACACATCTTACTTGTTTTAACCCTCTCAATAAGGAGCGATTTGTATGGACTCTTATAGTCTTCACCAGAATGTGCTCTTTCGTAGTTGTAGAATTTTAGCTACCTGTTGAAGGTGGACAAAGCAGTCCTTTATTTACTCGAATACATAGCTCCTGCTAATGCTTCTTTCCAATATGCTGTAGTAAGATTAGATGTGTGCATTTTGTTCGGCTGTTGCAGGCTTTGCTAATTCCTACGGCTACAAATTATTCCCCTAGTAATGTGCTTTCAAATTTGGAGCCGTTATCATAACGAATGTAAACTTTCTGAGGAGTTGCATAGATTTTGGTCATCAGTTCAAAAAAAGTTTTCAGATCTTCTTTTTTTATATGCTCCTGAAATGAATATCCCAAAGCCCGGCGGCTGTAAACATCAATAATGCTCCGCTACCCTGATCTGGGGATATCATCTTCAACGCTCATTCAAGCTGTTCCTTGTTTTTTAGCTTCTTTGATAATCCCGGCGATGTCGATATCTCCAGTGCCCAAGACCACATTGGTCTTCACATCACCACTACCATCTTTGGTGCCAGAGGTACCTTTTGCACGGTCTTTCAAATGAAGCATCGGGAATTTTCCGGGATGCGATTTCATAATCTTCAGCGGATCACCGCCGCCCATTTTTACCCAAAATATATCCATGTTGAAAGCAAATTTTTTAGCACTTTTCAGCATATAATCTATAGGTACTATTCCTTCATCTTTCACAAATTCACAACCATGTGGATGATAGCGCAGGGTGATTCCTTCTTTCTCAAGTTCTGCTCCTACGTTGTTAAACAGCTCCGTTGCTTCTTTGATTTTTGCTAAAAGGGCCATCTGGATGAGTAATTCAACAGCAAGTGATAGCTTGAGTTTTGGCTTTGTTAGCGTTATCGATCATGGGTTGCAGGTCTTTACTTAGCTCATCATATTCGGCTCCTACGCCAATCGTCTTAAGTTTATTTTCAGCAAGAATTTTTCCATACTCAGCCTCTGACATTCCATCACATCCGCCGCCTTCTAAGTTGTTGATGCCCATCTTGGGAGTTATTTTCAGGTATTTGCCCGGATCGACTTTCATCTCATCTCGAAGTAAATACATCTGCAAGGCAATCTCTTGAGCATAGCTAGTAAATGGATCAAACTAGGATTAGACTGATGACAAGAATTTTAAGTTTCATAGTAAGATGATTTTAGGTTAACCCAATCTAGCCAAAAACATTAAAATTTATAGAAAATGGTTCAGGAAAGGACCTTTTTGAGAAGCTTACTATTCGGTTATTCATCAGGAAAGCTTAAATTGAAATTCAAGCCACACTCAAATGACCTCAAGAAGAAAATTTATCCAAAACTCCTCATTATTAGGATTAGCCATGAGTATCAAACCTGATTTTTCTCTTTTTAAAGCCCAAGACCAGATTCTAGGTCATGGAGATTTCAAATATAAAATCGATCCAAGTTGGGGAAATTTAGATCCAGCCAAAGTTCCTGTAGTCAATTGCCATGAGATGGTCATGGATCGAAAAGGTCGGATGATTATGGTTACCGATGAGGCCAAAAATAATGTGATTATCTATGATCAGTCCGGAAAATTACTTGATACTTGGACATTAGGATTGGATCGCGCTCATGGTCTTTCGATCGTAGATGAGGGAGATGCAGAATACCTTTGGGTGGTGGATAATGGTGGCCGAGTCGTGAAAACCACACTTGGCGGAGTGATCGTTTCTGAAATAATTTCTCCACTCAAAGAAGGAATTTATGAAGAGAAAATGCGATGGACTCCAACAGAAACTGTAGTTGCTCCAAATGGTGATTTATACATCGCTGATGGATATGGATCTCAATACTTTTTGCAATACGATAAGGATGGTAACTTCATCCGAAAATTTGGTGGAGAGGGGCATGGAGACGCTCAATTCAAAACTGCACATGGGATAGCCATCGATCAGCGGGGAGGAAAAAATCCTACTTTACTTTGCACCTCAAGAGGTCATAATTCTTTCAAGCGATTTACGATGGAAGGAGAATATATGGAGACAATTTTCTTACCCGGCGCATTTGTATGTCGACCTGTGATTCATAAAGAAAATCTCTACGCTGGAGTATGCTGGTCGAGACTGAAGTATTTGGAGCAAATGGATAATTCCGGCTTTGTGACCATCCTGAACAAAGAAAACAAGGTGGTGTCCAATCCTGGGGGTACGGCTCCCGAATACCGAAATGGGGAACTACAACTTATGATGCAGTCTGAGCAGGTATTTAAGCATTGCCATGACGTATGCATTGATCAAGATGAAAATATATATGTCTGCCAGTGGAATGCCGGAAAGACTTACCCAATCAAATTGACAAGAGTTTGATACTTTTAGGTTAAGCTGAAATAGAATTTATTTGATTAGCCTCTTAATTGCTAATGATAAGTCTTTCACAAAACTGCCGCTTTATTTAATACGTACGCTATCCGCGCACCGAGCGAGGTCGAGGTATGAGATATTTAATTTGGCGAACGGTCTGATTACAGATAACCTGAATTTCAAGGTAAAAAAAAATTCACTTACTTAAACCTGATAAAATAGCCGGTGTATGGAATTTTTGTATTTTTAGTTTCTAATTCTGGAAGTAAAAAAATGATACTGAATGAAATTCTTTGGGGCCCAGAGGGAAGAAAATGACTTGGATCAATTGCAAAATAACATATCTCTGGTTTTTGCATTTTTAGCTGGGATTTTAATGGTTTTTTTAGCGTTTTCTGACATGATATTAGGCTTAGACCCATTTATTATCAAAACGAAATTCCTTTTTGCGATTCCTTACTTAGGTGGTTACTGGATTATGCGTAAATATGGATATCATCAGCTCATTATCCAGTTTTTGATATTTATAGGCCTGGTATTAGTCTCTATTAACTATTTCTACAATGACGGTTATCAAGGACCAACGTTCTATACCATTTTTATTTTCGTAGTTGGAATAGGTATTTTGATAAGAGGCTGGCAAAAGATTGCTTGGATGCTTTTTGCATTTATTACATACTCCACCTTATTCTATGGGGAAATTAATGAATGGTTTATCGTGACTAGATATTATACCGGGCTTGAAAACTTATACTATGATCATTTAGTCACTATCTGGTGGACAGGAATTTTTTCATTTCTAGGAATTCATATTTTTATAAAAAACTATAGCGATCAAAATAACAGAATAAAACTTGTTCAGGCAGAACGTGAGCTTGCCATGCAAGAGCTAGCTTCCCTGAATACCAAAAAAAATCGGTTGATTGCCTTGCTTTCGCATGATCTGAAAAACCCAATCGGTATGCTGGGCCAGACCTTGGACTTGGTAGACAAAGATGCTTTTGAAGAAGGAGAACTTGAACTTATCCTTAAAAATTTAAGAAATCAAAGCTATCATCTTTCCGGAATGCTGAATAATACGTTGAATTGGGTGCTAGCAGAATTAGAGGATAAGGAGCCGGAAAAGGAAAGAGTAAGTATCTATAAGCTTACAGATGAAATGAAAGAAGGGATGCTGGTTCAAGCTGTTTCAAAAAAGCAAGCTATTATAAGTCCAAAAACTGGAATTGACCAAATTCTTGAAATAGAAGTGTCGGAAATTCGAATTATTTTAAAAAATCTTCTCGATAATGCAATTAAATTCACGCCAGTTGGAGGTGAAATTGAATTCGATTTAATCAGTTCTGAGAAAGAAATCACCTGGAACATAAAAAATGAGGGTAAATCTATCCCTCCGGCGGAAGTAATAAATCTCTTTGATTTTAAGGTAAAGACCACTTATGGGACCATGCGCGAGAAAGGAACTGGAATCGGCCTTCCGCTTTGTAAGAAAATAGCGGATAAACTGGAAATGGAATTGGAGTTTTCAAGAACAGCTAATGGAAAAAACAGCTTTCATTTGACCAAGAGGTTGAATTAAACCAATACCACCATCAGACTTTTCGCTCCATGAGCCCCAATCACTAAAGACTGCTCGATATCAGCCGTCTTAGAAGGGCCAGCGATAAATAGTCCAAATCCTGAATGTTGATCACCGAGCCGATCATAAGCCCGATGCATGGTGGTTACTATGGAGTCCCGACTTACTACGATTGCTAAGTGCTCGGTGATAAATGGAATAGCCCGTAGTCTCAAGTCAGCGTCTTCTAGCCAAATAGCTCCGTTTTCTGCTACCGCAAATTGTCCTTTCAGAATAGCTAAATCCAATTTAGAAAAGCTGTGTACATCCACTGGTAAAACTTGATTCGAAAAGTTTTCGAAACTGGTATCAGTAGAAAAAATGCTGGGATAGATTCCTGATTCTAATTTTGTAATCAGTTCCTCAGCACTCAGAATTTCTCCATTATTTCCTGCGATGGAAGTACAAAACGCTTGTACTAAATCAGTAGCTCCCTCAAAGTCCGGAATTTCAGGTAAAGGCTTCTGATCTAGTTTCAAACTTCGGATTTTTTCGATGATGCTATCTTTACTGCTCATGGTCGATTTTTTTTAACCCATTCTTTAAAGCTTTCATTTGGAACAGGAGGCAAATCACGTTGCTTCCCCCATACATTTACAGGATTGTAGATCAGTGATTTCGGAAGATTTTTCAAAGCCATTCGCATGATCTTACCTGAATAATTATAGCTTAATGGACTTTTGAAAATTCCATTTCCAAACTTCATAGATAGACCTTTGATTGATGTGCCTTGAGCCTTGGTGATTTCCTGCCGCCAGAGGTAAAGCTGCTCATGGATATTGATTTTTACAGGGCAGACATCGGTACAGCTTCCGCAAAGGGTGGAGGCAAATGGCAGACTGCTGTGCTTTTGAAGGTCTAATCCCGGAGAAAGAATCGATCCGATAGGGCCGGGAACGGTGCTTTTGTAGCTAAATCCGCCACTTCTGCGATAGATCGGGCAGGTATTCATACATGCTCCGCAGCGGATACATTTCAGTGAGTCTCTGAAATTTTCTCTCCCCAGTTGCGCAGTTCGACCATTATCTACTAAGATGATATGGATTTCTTTTCCATTTTCAGGACTTCTGAAGTGCGAGTTGTAATTCGTGATGTTTTGACCAGTTGCAGATCTGGCAAGAAGGCGGAGGAAAACTCCTAGGTGGTTTCTCTTAGGGATGATCTTCTCGATTCCCATACTTGCGATATGCGTATCTGCCAGATGGACTCCCATATCGGCGTTCCCTTCGTTGGTACAGACTACAAATTCGCCCGTCTCCGCCACCCCAAAATTCACTCCGGTGATAGCTACTTTGGCAGCTAGAAATTTCTCCCGAAGGTGATGTCTTGCAGCTTGAGTGAGGTAATACGGATCCTCATTTCCTTTTTCGGTTCCTAGCCTTTCATGAAAAAGTTCTGATATTTCCCCTTTTTTTAGGTGAATAGCCGGCAAAACGATATGACTTGGTGGCTGACCGAGAAACTGGACAATTCGCTCTCCTAAATCAGTATCAACTACTTCTACACCGTTTTTTTCCAGAAAAGGATTTAGGTGGCATTCTTCGGTCAAGATTGATTTACTCTTTACGATTTCCGTACAGTCCTTTTTTTTCAATATCGAAAGTACGATTGTATTATGCTCTTCGGCGTCCTTAGCCCAGTGAATATGAATACCATTTTTACTGGCATTACGCTCAAATTCCTCCAAGTAGTCAGCCAGATTTCCCAACACATTATCCTTGATTGAAGAGGCCAATTCACGCAGCTCCTCCCATTCGGGGACGGTTTTGCTCATTTTATCTCGTTTGTCCCGGATAAACCAAAGGGTATCATCATGCCATTTTGACTTGGCTGTATCTTTTAAAAACTCTGCTGCTTCTTGTGGATGGCTCATTTCAATATTTGGTTAAGGATTTCTGCGATATGTTTGAATTGTATGGATTGTTTCTGGCGCTGGGCGATTCCCTGCAAATGCATGATACAGGACATATCGCTTCCGGTCAAAATCTCGACTTGATGCGAAATATGATCTTCCAGTCGATCCTTACCCATCTGTACGGAAAGAGCCTCCTCGCTTACTGCGAAAGTTCCTCCAAAACCACAGCATTCATCCGTTCTTGCCAGCTCAACCCATTTTAAGCCTTCCAGATTTTCCAATAGTTTTTTTGCTTTGCTGAAGGGTTTCTCATTTAATTCGGAACTGGATGAAAGTCGTAACCCGCGTTGCCCTTGGCAGGATGCGTGGTAACCGATCCGATGTGGAAAACTTCCCTCTAACTTTTCGACTCCTAGAATATCGGTGAGAAATTCCGTGAATTCAAAAATTTTATTGTGCAGGGCCTCCTGTTCCTTTTCAAGACCCTGAGCTTTTGGCGAATGTTCTTTGACATGGAGTACGCAGCTGCCCGAGGGACAAACCACGTAGTCATAGGCAGCAAATGTTTCGATAAAATGCTTGGTAGTGCCCACTGTATCCCGCTCAAATCCGGCATTTGCCATGGGCTGTCCGCAGCAGGTCTGGTTCATGGGGTAGGTAACTTGGCAGCCGAGCTTTTCCAGCACTTCCAAAGTTGCAATTGCCACTTTGGGGTAAAACTGATCCATGTAGCAAGGGATAAAGAGGGCGATTTGTGGTTTGGTATTATTTTCCATCAGTGAATAGTAAGTTAAGCAGTCCTTTTGAAAGACAAAAATCGCCACTAAACGAATCTTGAAATTAAAAACGATCATTCTTAAATCTGATCCCGAGTTATTTCATTTGACATATATTTCTATCCTTTGGTGTCGGTACTTTACCTATTCAAATGGAAAAAGTGGAGAATTAACTTCCAACTTTCACTTTAAAGGAATAGCCTTAAATAAAAGGAGGTTCATGGGTAAGACATCTTTATTGGGCATGGAGAATAGGCAATCAGTCAAAACTTTGTAGGAAAAAATTCTTGTTTGCAATGAATTGATTAATAGTGCTTTCACGTTGACTGGTATTTCAATAAAAAGTCTGTTGGCTGTTTAATTCAGCAAAATTAATTAAATGTTAAATTCCTAGTTATTTTCCAAAATTGCTTGAAAACTAAAAAGGTAATTGTTAGATTTTATGAATTTTTAAACTAATTTTTATGAAATCTAACAAACAAACAAATGCAGCTTTAAACTGCTCGGAGCCCTGTTTTTTCTACTAGCCAGCTGCCAGACTGAATCCGATTTTTCGGACGCTCCAGTGGATACTTTAGAGGAGGTCGAGGTATCTTATAAAGTAACGGAAGATCTAGCCAAGCAAATAGCTTTGGGGTTTTTCGCAACAGATTCGAGCTACATCTCTGGGAGGAAGACTAACAAATACCCTAAAATTCGAGAAGTTGCCCGAGTCGCCCTTTCAGACACGCTGGATTTTGAAGCTTTTGTTATCAACAATTCTGAAGGGTTTGTGATGATAGCCGGGGATTCACGTGTTATGCCGATTCTGGCATATGCCTCGGAGGGCGAATTAACCGCCAAAAATCTAGAATAAGTAAATGGATTGAAAGTCTGGTATCAAGAAACGATGAAACAGATTGATCACGAGCTTAAGGAAATTAAAAAAGTCCACCCAATTGTCTATAATGAGTGGAAGAAATACGCTGAGCAATACGACCCTAAAGGAAGAATCTGGGATAATGCTGCGGCTTATAATCCAAATTCAAACTGTTATGCATGGTATCAGTATGGACAGTTTATGTGCAATCCATATTTGAGTGTTTATGAAAGGCAGCCATTGTATTCTTACAATTCATTAAGTAATACAGGAATAAAATGGGGCCAATCTGGGACCTCAAATTATTTGGCTCCGCCCAATTCAAATTGCACAGGTTGTTTGAAAAGTCCAATAGGATGTGGTCCAGTAGCTATTGCGCAAACTCTTTGGCATTTTAAAAAAGGAAATTATTTGTATTCTTCAATGCCTCAAAGTTCTAATACAAGCTGTACCCCTGTAACTAATGGGGAATTAAGTTTGTCAAGCTTGATGATCAATTCCGCAAATGCTGGAAACACAGCTTTAAATTATTTCGGATGTAATGGTATGACTTACCCTTGGAATATAAGCCCAGCATTGATAAATATGGGACTTCAATCGGGTGGAAATACCTCAAATTTTAATCCATTGCTATTAAATAATGAGCTTTATCAGGGATATCCTGCAATATTTTATGGTCATGATGGATTATTTGATTGGCATATTTGGACTAGTGACGGATTCAAAGAACATACTTATAGAGCTTACGATTGTGACTTAGATGATTGTATGGAATGGTCATATAGTTGGTATTACATGAATTGGGGCTGGAATGGTAACCAAAATGGATGGTTTTCTAGTGGAGTATTTGCACCGTATGGATCAGGAGGATCGAATTATAATAATGGTTTAAAAATGATAACTGGAATCCGATGAAAAAGACTTTAATTTTCTCTCTAATTGTTATTCTGATTCAATCTTGCAATCAGAATAATTATCCTGTAGGAGTATTTCCCGAAACAGCAACTAATTTAAGTGCAATTAATTCGGCCTTGGATGATGTCAATTCGGATATTCCAACAATTAATCACGAGTTTAAACTTGTGTTTTCATCCAATCGGCAAGATTCTCAACCCAATCATTTTAATCTTGTTGAATCCAATCTTGTATTTTACTGGGACAAGTCTGAAGGTTTATTGAGAGTTGATAAAGGAAATACGCTATTTGACACAGATTTAAGAGACTGGGTCAGAAAAACGGAAACCCCATTTAATGAAAAAGGCCCATACAGCTTTATTGATAAGGAAAATAATAAAATCCTTTTATTCAGTAGAGATAATGATCAAGGCGTTTATTCCATCTATGCAGAGCCGGAAAAATCTCTTGGGGCTCCAAATACAAGAACAAATAAAAGCTTCCAAATCTTTGAAGAGTCGGCGAGCGAAATGTACCCAAGCTTCTATGGGAAAAATTTCCTGAAGGGTGCTGATATTTCAAGCCAAGGAAAGCCTGAAAAATTTCTGATGTCATCAGATCGAGATGGAGTATTTGATATCTATGAGTTAGACCTGCCCGTTAATTCCTCGCCTTTGGATTATTTGTTTGGAGACACGCCCAAATCCCATTCCAAGATTTCGATTAATTCCAACGCCAATGATCACATGCCTTTTGTGTATGGGGATTTATTGGTTTTTGCTTCTGACAGAGCGGGAGGGTTTGGAGGATATGATTTATATTATTCTTTGAAGACTGCTTCTGGCTGGTCCGAACCTGTGAATTATGGGCCTAACATCAATTCAGCGCAGGATGAATACCGCCCGGTAGTATCTGATCATCCTGATTTTTCCAATCGTCTGATGATCTTCTCTTCCAATCGCCCCGGAGGATTAGGGGGATTTGATTTGTATTTTGTAGGCATACCGAAGTTTTGAAAAAAAAAGACCGGCAGGTGTTGAAGATCTGTCAGGTCTTTTTCTAATTTTTTAAAATATTTAGTCAGCATGGCTTGATAAACTCATTGCTGATTCCAATTCCATCACGAAAATTACTTGGGAATCTCAGGCAGAAAGGTATTAATCTTAGAATTAGCCATTCTATCTCATCGCCTCATTAATCAACATTGCCGCTCCCAGCGCCGAACCATTCGGGAGGTCACTTGGAATAATCTCCAGATCAGGGAGCTTCTTTCGCAGCATTTCGAGGAAAATTGTATTTGCATTGAATCCACCGTCAATAAAGATTCGCTTGACCGGACTATTTGTTAACACCAAATTCAGTGACGCAATCTGCAAGTCCGTCAGTTCGTGAATAAAGGTGTAATAGGCCAAATCAAAGTTCTCGAATTGACTCCAATATGTCACTGTGGCCTGAGAAATTTCAAAATCTTCCGCCTTGAGATACTGAAAATGAATTCGCTTTTTGGGACACGAAACCACTCTCTCATAAAGCTGTGGATCAAAAACCAACTTCTTATAGGTTCCTTTGGCCTGATCGAAATAGGCATACATTGCCTCAATCTGAAATTTATGTTCCTCGCCTATAAATAGTCGACTGATTTTGATTGGATCTCCATTTACGCTTAGAAATTGAAGGCAATCCCGCTTGAGTTCTTTTTTAGTCAGTAGAGTGGTATTTGATGGATTAATACTAATGGCCCAAGTCCCAGTCGAAAGCAAAATAAAGGGTTCGGTTTCCCGCTGAATATAAGGAAGCAAAGCTGCTGAGGAATCGTGAACTCCAATTCCGCATGGGATACATCCAAGTTCCGGTTTGGTTTTTAAAACTGTTTTTCCGGATAAAATTGGTGGCAATAGTCTGCGAATATTTTCGCGATCTACCCATTCATGGTAATCGTTCTTTTCAAAATCCCATAGTCCTGTATGACAACCTATGCTGGTATAATCAGCGGTTTTTTCACCGGTAAAAAGAAAACTCACATACTGAGGTAAGTGAAAGCACTTACTTACATTTTTGAACTGTTCGGGCTTTGCATATTTCAAGAAGTAAATCTGCAATCCGGAATTTAACATCGCCAGCGGAGGCGATGAGGTCGCCTTACAAAAATTCATTTTACCTCCATTCTCGGCATAGAATTTTTCTAGAAGTTCTTTAGGAAATGGCTTGAGGTAGTCGTAAAGTGGCGTGGCGGGACTGCCATCTTCAGCTATGTGCACAAAACTTGCTCCGTGGGTTGAGAAGTTGAGTCGTTTGATTTCAAACTCAGGCAAGGCCAGTGCTTCACGAAAAGTTTGTATCATCCAAACTGATATGGCTGGAAGGTTTTCCGCCGGAAATCCGTCTTCATCAGGAATAGGCTCAAATCGAGTATAGGTCTGAAATACCTCCCGTAGGTCTTCATCAAACAGGAAAAACTTATTATTCGTCTTTCCAATATCAAAAACGGCAGTTACGGAGAGTTTTTTCATGAGGATTAATACGTGCGCTGATAGATATGATCTCGCTTGGGATAGCTGATTCGCTTGAGTGGGATTTGCTCGCCGCCGGTGGTCTCCAGCCAAGTGAATATATCACTTCTCAATTCCTTAGCAATTTGCTGATGCTCCGAAGAACGGATCAGATTATTCATTTCATAAGGATCATTTTCTAAGTCATAGAGTTCATTAGTGTCCCAGACTCCATGATTGAAAATATATTTGTATTTCTCCGTCCGCACTGCAAAAAGTGTTGGAGTGCTTGGATAGGCCATTTCCCAGTAATACTCATAAAATACCTTATCACGCCACTCTGCCGTTTGATCTTTGATAATGGGAATAATGGACTGGCCCTGAACGTCGGATTTGGCTCCGGGAAGACCCGCAAGCTCCAGGAAGGTCGGTGCCAGATCGATATTCATAACAATATTCGGATTGACAGTTCCTGGCTTGATCAGTTTGGGATATTGAGCTAAAAAGGGAACTTTCATCGATTCCTCATAGGCATGTCGCTTGTCGATCAGGCCATGCTCTCCAAAGCTGAATCCATTGTCACCCATATAGACAATCAGGGTATTTTCTTTCAACCCATTTTTATCGACATAGTCCAACACTCTTCCCACACTTTCATCGATCCCCATCAGTGTTTCCAAATAGCGACGATAGAATGTATCGAACGGAATATCTCCATGATACATGTAATCTACCCCATGCCATGAAAAGCGCTGCCGTCGAACCCACTCGGGGATGTCTTTGTAATTCACTGGCGTGGTGATTGGTTTTTCTCGATCTGAGAAATAAGGGCTGTCTTTGGTTGCTGTCAAGTACATACTTGGAGGTGTCACGACTGGAGTTTTGTCATGAAGGCCTTTATGCCGCTCTGCAGGTGTGAATTCAGCATGGACCGCTTTGTGGGACAGGTAGAGAAAAAACGGTTTGTCTTTTTCTGTTGCCTCGAGCCATTCCACTGCATAGTCGGTTAGTCGATCTGAAGTATAGCTGCCTTCCGGTTGTTTGACTTGCTGCCCATTGATATTAAAAGTTGGATTATTATAAACACCCTGACCTCGAAAACTTAACCAATAATCGAATCCAGCCTGTGGCTTATCGTCTTCATCGCCCATATGCCACTTGCCAAAGAAGCTGGTTTGGTAGCCATTCTTTTGAAGAATTTCTGGGAAAAACTTGGTACCTGCTGGTACAGGGGCCGAATTATCCACGATGGTATGCGTATGCGCATATTGACCGGTGAGAATGGATGCACGACTTGGTGAGCATAGGGAAGTGGTCACGAAAGCACTTGGGAAATGTGCCCCGTTGCTTGCCATCCGATCTAAATTGGGTGTTTCCAGACCTTCCACTGCGCCGGTGAATCCCATGAAATCGTAGCGATGATCGTCAGAAAGGATAAAGATGATATTGGGTCGCTTTTCTTGTGAAAAAGCCTGAAACATCAGGCTCATGCAAAGAAATAAGAAAGTGAATCTTTTCATTTGGATTAAATGATTTTAGGATGATCAGCCTAAACTAAGCATAATATTCTTGATCTGATACTTCTGCCATCACCAAAACATCGGACATCGGTCATCCGACAACAAACCAAAAGGGTCAAATTGATTTCCTAAGATAAAGTTTAAAGGGATTTTTAATTGGGATTTTGTCTTCTTTTCCTAGGATTTGCTCCGCAATAGATCTCCCCATATGAACAAAATCTGTTGAGATTGTGGTGATTCCGTCTGCCAAAATCTCCTTTAGCGGAGTTTCATTATAGGAGATTATGCCTACATCCTGACCGAGTTTTAGATTCTGCTCTCGAGATTTCTTTACAATATTTGCAAGGTCGGTTTCTGCCAGAACGATAAATGAATCACCCTTGTACAAAGGTTCATCATCGATTCCGTCAAGAATCAGATTATTGAAATTGTGGAAGTAGCAGAACCTTTTGAATCCATCTATAATCTCCCAAGGATACAGCTCTCCTTTTGGGAATACCAAAATTAAGCGCTCATATTTCCGTAAATGTGTAATACCTGATTCCAAAGCCTCCATGATATCTCTTGCAAAATCCTGATATACTCCCGGAAACTCATTCTCATGATCTTTTACGTCCCGATCGATTATCAACAACTTATCCGAAGGGATTTTTTTGATAAGTTCATAGGCAGTTTCAGGACGTGAGTCTTCATCGTAAAAATGGGGAGCGACCACATAGAAATGATATTCTCCAAGATTCCGCTCTAATAGGCTTTGGAATAAAGTTCGATTGTAATGGTGAATCTGAAGATCAACTGTGGCTTGGTCACCTAGAGTCTCTATGATGGAGTAGTAGATGATTTTTTTGTAGGAACTTAGCTTGTTAAAGAGTAGAAGGACTTTGATTTTATTTTCCATATTGGTGGAATTCACATAAAACCCTTTTCCTCGTACGGAAGTAATAATTCCTCGATCTCGAAGCTCGTTATAGGCTTTCTCTACAGTATCCCTTGAGAGAAGGAAATCAAAGCTTGTTTCATTAATCGATGGAATTCGATCACCGATTTTTAATTCCCCTCGTTCAATATCCTCCAAGATTAGATTGACCACCTGCATGTACTTAGGTGTTCGTGATTCGGTGTGGATTTTTTCAGATTTATCAAGTAACATAGGCAGGTTGGGTTTGTTTTAGGTCACTTCTTAGATTTATCTTGGGAACGCTGCGGCAAGTCCACCATCGACATTGAGCATATTTCCGGTACTCTTTGATAGCATTCCGCTCACAAATACAAAAGCTGCATCAGCGATATCTGAGGTCTTTACGCTTTCTTTCAGTAAGGTTCGATTGGCATAATACTCTGGCAGATCTTTCAATTCCACACCATAGGCTTTTGCCCGATTTTCTGCCCAACCACCTTCCCAGATGTTTGAGTTTTCAATTACTGCATCAGGATTGATTACGTTCACCTTTATTTTATCTTCTGCCAGCTCCGCTGCCATGAGTCTCGACATATGGAGTTGTGCTGCTTTTGTTGTCCCATAAGCTACGTTTTTTGGACCGGCTACCAAAGCATTTTTGCTGACAATATTTAGGATAGCTCCTCCTAGACCTTGTTCTCGCATGATCTTGACTCCTGCTTTCGAGACATGATATTGACCCATTACAAGAATGTCATTGAGTCGATACCAATCCTGATCGGTATGCTCCTCAAAACTCCGGCTTATGGAGATACCCGCATTGTTCACAATGATGTCAACTCCTCCAAATCTAAGACAGGTAGCTTCAATTGCTTTTTCTAAACTTTCCGAATCAGTCACATCTAGTATTACTCCCAGAAAAGCATCTTTTCCATACTTACTTTGAAATTCTGCTTCAGCCTCTTTCAGTCGATCACTATCAATATCAGTGACCACGACACAGGCTCCTTCTTGAACATATTTTTCAGCTATAGCCTTTCCTATTCCCCCAGCACTCCCAGTGACTAAGGCAATCTTTCGTGAAAGTAGTTGCTCTTTGGGCATGCGTTGTAATTTAGCTTCCTCGAGAAGCCAATATTCAATGTCAAAAGCTTCCTGAAGCGGTAAGGAAACATACTCGGAGACCGCCTCTGCGCCACGCATCACGTTGATCGCATTGATATAAAATTCACTGGCGACTCGGCTTGTCTGCTTGTTTTTTGCGTAGCTAAACATGCCTACTCCTGGCCAGATAATCACGACAGGGTTAGGGTCTCGCATGGCCGGACTATTTGATCGTTTATGCTTTTTATAATAGTCTGCATACATTTCACGATAGGTTTGAAATGCTTTGGCGATTTGATCTTTTACTGCTCTAGGTTCAGTTAGATCTTGATCTGAAGGCATATCCAATACCAAGGGAGAAATCTTAGTTCTAAGAAAATGGTCAGGACAACTGGTGCCCATTGGGGCTAATTTTGAAAGGTCATGGCTGTTGATGAATTCCAAAACTTCCGGAGCATCTGTAAAGGTCCCGACCATTAAGCTTTCTGAGGATGCCAGACCTCTTAATAATGGAGCAAGTTTGGCTGCTTGTGATTTCCGTACTTCAGGTTCGAGTGATTTTACTTTTACTCCACCAAAAACAGGGCGATTTTTTCCATAATTTTCAGCTAAATATTCAGAAGCCATTTCGATTACTTCTAGGCTATTCATATAGCATTCGTAGGCTGTGTCTCCCCAAGTGAAAAGACCGTGACCTCCGAGCATTATACCTCTGATCCCAGGATTATCATCTAATGATTGCTTGAGCTGAAGTCCTAGATCGAAGCCAGGTCGCTGCCAAGGAACCCATGAGATTTGACCCTTCCAAAGTTCTTGGGTGATTCGCTCACCGTCTTTGGAGGCAGCAATAGCAATCGCCGCGTCAGGATGCAAGTGATCAATATGTTTAAATGGTAGAAACGCATGAAGTGGCGTATCAATCGATGGTGCTTTTGAGGCTAGATCATAGATACAATGGTTGAAAAGCTCCACCATCTCATCTTCAAATTTTAGTCCGCGATAGATGCCCTTTAGCGATCTCAACTTATCTGCATAAAGCCCTGCTAGTCCAGATTTCTTTAAGGTTCCTATATCCCCTCCAGAACCTTTTACCCACATTATTTCTACTTCTTCTTTGGTTAATGGGTCCTTTTCAAAAGTCTTACAACTTGTATTTCCACCACCATAATTCGTGATTCTCAGGTC
>Ga0335398_10002231_pt1 | contig 31056 bp, 24 predicted proteins | sample BON03_FD_205742 | JGI IMG/M metagenome (GOLD analysis project Ga0335398, IMG submission 205742) | Freshwater microbial communities from Lake Bonney liftoff mats and glacier meltwater in Antarctica - BON-03 (spades assembly) (version 2) | ecosystem: Environmental > Aquatic > Freshwater > Ice >... | reverse complement strand
AAGACGAGCGTCTGGCCGAAACCAAGAAGGCACTGCAACGCACCTTTCAGGCCCTGCGCATTGAGGTCAACAACGAATTCGGCGCGCTCGACGCGCTACTGGCGCAACTGCCGCAGTGCCTCAAGCCGGGCGGGCGTGTGGCGATCTTGAGTTTTCATTCGGGCGAGGACCGTCGGGTGAAAAAGGCCTTTCAAACCGGTGAGCGCGATGGCACTTACGCCCGGGTGGCGCCCGACCCGATGCGCGCGTCCTTCGAGGAGCGCCGCGCCAATTCGCGCGCCAGCTCTGCCAAGCTGCGCTGGGCGATTAAGGCGGGTTGACTAAAAGCGGCCAGACCCCTTTTAGTACCGAGCCTTCTGGCTGGTTAATAGTAATAGCAGCCGTCAACTCAAATGCTTGCCCACAATCCCAGCCAGCTCAAACATCGTCACCTGCGGTTTACCGAAGACCGGTAGCAGTTTGGCGTCGGCGTTGATGGCGCGCCTGTTGGCGGCGTCTTGCAGCTTGTTGGCCTTGATGTAGTCCCAGAGTTTTTTGATGACTTGCGTGCGGGCTACCGGCTCGCTGCCTATCACTGCAGCTAATGCTTCGCTGGGTTTGAGTCCTGAACCGGGCTTGGCTACGCGGGGTGTTTTTGGTTTTGCAGTTTTAGCAGCAGGTGCTTTTTTGGCTGCCACTTTCTTCGCCGCTACTTTTTTCGTAGCGGGGCCGGCGGCCTTGGAAGTTTTTGCGGCTACCGTTTTGCCGAACGGTGTTTTCAGCGTTCCGGTTTTTGATGCTGCGGGTTTGCGTGGCGGAAACTTGGATGGCGCGAATTCGAAGTTGACTTTGTCGGCCTCTTTGTCCCACGCCAGCATGGCCTTGAAGGGGCGACGAGTGCGCATGGATACGAACTTGTCTAACAGGTCGGTTTTACCGGTTTCCAGCAGCTTGTGCATTTGCTCGCGCTCAATCGGTTGCTGCAAGATCACCTGGCCAGTTTTGAAGTTGCAGCTGGGTGTGGGTTGCTCGATAGTGGGCACTGACTTTTCGCAGACGTAGTTTTTGCCAAACTCGAACACGTGTGCAGCGCAACGCGGGCAGGGGCCAAGCGACTGCTGCGCGCTGAAGTCCACGATCTCGCCAGTCTCGGAATTTTTGTCGTCGCCAAAGTCAAATTCGAGTTTGTAGTTTTTGGTTTCTTCGTCAAACTTGATGACCATCTCAGCGCTGAAGGGCCAGCCCGCCTTGGAGCGAAAGCCGTCGAGTGGGCCAATCTTTTTGTCGCGCAAAAACTGCTCGACCTCGGCCACTTCAAAAGTGCGGCCTGCCGGTGTTTTACCGAAACTGAAACCGCAACCATCGTCACCCGTTTTACCCACGCAGGTGTAGCGGCGGTAGTTTTCTTTGACGATGCCGCCGCAATTGGGGCAGGGGACCGTGAGCGTGGCGTAGTCGCCGGGGATGGTGTCTTTGTCGTAGCCCTTGGCCTTGGCCACCATACGCTCGGTCATGGCGGCAATCTCGGCCATGAAGGAAGCACGGCTTAGTTTACCGTGCTCCATCTGCGCGAGCTTGAACTCCCAGTCGCCTGTGAGTTCGGCCTTTGACAGCTCTTGCACATCCAGCCCGCGCAGCAAGGTCATCAACTGAAACGCTTTGGCCGTCGGGATCAGCTCGCGGCCTTCGCGCAGCATGTATTTTTCACTCAGCAAACCCTCGATGGTGGCGGCCCGGGTCGCTGGTGTGCCCAAGCCTTTTCCCTGCATGGCTTCGCGCAGCTCGTCATCGTCAATCGTCTTGCCTGCGCCTTCCATGGCACCGAGTAAGGTAGCTTCTGAATAGCGGGCTGGTGGTCGGGTTTTAAGGCCTTTGGCATCGACCACTTCAGCGCGCACCATTTCACCGGGCTTCACTGCCACCAGTGTTTTGACATCCTCTTTGTCGGTGTTTTCGTCTTCGGCTTCCTTGCCGTAAATGGCCAACCAACCGGGCTTGACGAGTACTTTTCCCTCGGTCTTGAAGCTATGCCCGACCGCCATTGAGATACGGGTCGTCACCATGTATTCAGCGCTCGGATAAAACACCGCCATAAAGCGCTTGACCACCAGGTCGTAGAGTTTTTGTTCGGCTTCGCTCAGGCCGCTGGGCGCTTGTAGCGTGGGGATGATGGCAAAGTGGTCGCTCACCTTGGCGTTGTCAAAAATGCGTTTGTTGGGCTTGATGTAGTTGCCCTTGATGGCCACAGCAGCGTGCGGTGCAAGGTGGCGCATACCGCTGTCGGCCAGCATTTCGAACGTCTTTTTAACCACGGGCAAATAGTCTTCAGGCAGCGCACGCGAGTCGGTACGCGGGTAGGTCAGCGCCTTGTGGCGCTCGTACAGGCTTTGTGCAATCGACAGCGTGGTCTTGGCTGAAAAGCCAAACTTGCCATTGGCCTCGCGCTGCAATGAGGTCAAGTCAAACAACTGGCCTGGAGCTTGCGTGGTGGGCTTGCTTTCTTCCGTCACCGTGGCGGACTTGCCGCGTACGGCCTCGGCAATCGCACGGGCTTGTTTTTCTGACCAGACGCGGTCGGCTTTCAGCTCGGCATCGGGCTCGGCGCCTTCTCCGTTCGCTGCGTTGGTGGCGGCTTTTTTCCACTTCGGGTCAAACCACTTGGCAGGGTATTCGCCAGCTTCGGCCAGGAAAGAGGCGTGAACTTCCCAATAATTGCGGCTGACAAAATTGCGGATCTTTTCTTCGCGCTCCACCACCACTGACAGCGTGGGCGTTTGCACCCGGCCCACGGTGGTTAAAAAGAAACCGCCATCGCGCGAGTTGAAAGCCGTCATAGCGCGTGTGCCATTGATGCCGACCATCCAGTCAGCTTCAGAGCGTGAGCGTGCTGCATCGGCCAGGCCCTGCATCTGCTGGTCGGTGCGCAGGCTTGAAAAGCCGTCGCGTATGGCGGCGGGTGTCATCGACTGCAGCCATAGCCGCTTGACCGGGTGTTTGCTTTTGGCGTACTGCTGGATCAGGCGGAAGATCAGCTCGCCCTCGCGCCCCGCGTCACAGGCGTTCACGATGTCGCCCACGTCTTGGCGTTTGGTCAGCTTGACGATGGCGTTCAGACGCGTCTTGGTCTTGTCCATCGGCTTTAAGTCAAAGTAGGGTGGGATGACCGGCAGATTGGCAAAGCTCCACTTGCCGCGTTTGACATCAAACTCTTCCGGTGCCTGGATCTCGACCAAGTGGCCGACGGCCGAGGTGACGACGTAGCTGTCGCTCTCAAAGTATTCGTCGTGCTTTTCAAACTTGCCCGCTGTGGGCGTGATGGCGCGAACGATGTCCTGCGCGACCGAGGGCTTTTCTGCAATGACCAGTGTTTTCATATGTACTTTTTCAAACCTTCAATAGCTTCAGGGAACATTTCCCCAGCTTCTGCAACGACGACTTCGCCTTTCCGCCCCTTGACCTTGACGACCACCACCACCGGCAGACCGGCCGGCTTGGGCAGCACCCTGGCCACTTCGGGTGTCAGCATCCCTGCGGGAAAGCTGTAACCCCTGACCTTCATATAGCTGGCCGCCGTGGCGGCCTCCTTGTCAATCGACAGCGACAGCATCTCCAGGCCACTGGCCTTCTGTGCCCGCCACAGTGCCTCCATATGCGGCGACTGCACCGCACAAAAAGGACACCAACTGGCCCACCAGTACACCACAAGCAGCTTGCCCTGCACCTGCCCGGGCGTCCACAGCCGTCCGTCCAGCAGTGTCACGTCAGGCAAAGCCATGGTGCTGCCGACCTTGGGCAAAGGGCTTACCGGCGCCTTGGCCCACGCGGGCAGACCCAGGCCCGCAGCGGCCAGCGCGACGACAGACTCTATGACCTTGCGGCGTTTCAACATGGCTTATTCCTCCTTAGTCGGATCACTACAATAGCGGCTTCGCGCGTACGCACACGCGCACCCGCATGTGCGCGCACATGCATGACTTAACCATACCCCAAAAAAATACGCCGTGTCAAAAACTCATGACTTAGCCCGTCGTTCCAGCCCCGCCGCCGATCCCATCGACACGGCGGGCCGCCGCATCCAGGCGCGGCGCTCGGGCGTGCATGGCAAGGGTGTGTTTGCCGTGCAGAACCTGGCTGAAGGCGAAACCCTGATCGAGTACATCGGCGAGGTCGTCACCTGGAAAGAAGCGCTGCGCCGCCACCCGCACGACCCGAAAGACCCGAACCACACGTTTTACTTTCACATCGATGAAAAGCACGTGATTGATGCCAAGGTGGGCGGCAACTCGTCACGCTGGATCAACCACAGCTGTAAACCCAATTGCGAGGCCGATGAAGAAAAGGGCCGCGTCTTCATCAAGGCGCTGCGCAACATCAAGTCCGGTGAAGAGCTATTTTATGACTACGGCCTGATCATTGATGCGAGGTACACGCCCAAGCTGCTGGCCGAATACCCATGCTGGTGCGGTGCCAAGAAATGTCGTGGGACGCTGCTGGCACCGAAGGATAAGGCCGATAAAAAAGACCAGAAAAAGAAGCAGGCTTGACCGCTATCACCCCGTCCACCCCTATCACCCCTATCACCCCTATCCGTTGGCCCCTGGAGGCCATCTGGGAGGTCATCAACGGCTTTACGCCTGCGCTGGAGGGCTTCACGGCTGAAGTTCTGCCGAGCATCGACTCGACCAATTCGGAGCTGATGCGACGCTTTAAAGGGGCACCAAGCATCGCTTCTAGGTGCGAGCCGACGCTGCTGGTGGCCGAAACGCAAACCGCAGGGCGTGGTCGGCTCGGGCGGCAGTGGCACAGCCAGCGCGGTGACAGCCTGACGTTTTCACTCGGCATGGCGCTGGAGCCGCTGGACTGGTCAGGCTTGTCGCTGGTAGTGGGCATCAGCATTGCCGAGAGCCTTGATGACCGGCTTGACGAAGGGCTTGACGCGGGCCAACGCCTTGCGCCGAACATCCTGCTGAAATGGCCCAACGATTTGTGGATGGGCAAACCGGGGGCTGAGCGCAAGCTGGGCGGCATACTGGTTGAGACGGCTACGCTGGACGGTCATCGCTACGTGGTGATTGGCGTGGGTATCAATATTTTCGGCTGTATCAATTTTGGCGCCGCGGCCCCGTCCACAACAGGCATACCGCTCGGCTCCCTACAAGACCTGTTTCCTGCCCTAGATGCCCCCGCCGCCCTGCTACGCATCGTGCCCAAGCTGGTGCAAAACATACAAGCCTTCGCGCAGTTTGGCTTTGCGCCGTTCCAGGCGCGCTTTGCACGGCGCGATGTGCTTGCTGGCCGCGCCGTCTTGCTGTCGGACGGCCTAGAAGGTACAGCCCACGGCGTAGGTGAAAACGGCGCGCTGCTGGTGCATACTGCTGCTGGCATGAAAGAAATCACCAGCTCCGAAGTTAGCGTCCGGCCGGTTCAGGCAAACCCGGCAAATAAATCGGCAAATGAGGGCCAGCGCCCATGCTGAGGCTGCTGGTGCTGCTTTTGCTGCTGGCCAATGGGGCGTACTTCGCCTGGAGCAAAGGGCTGCTGGCAGATTATGGTTTGGCCCCCGTTAGCCAGTCCGAGCCGCAGCGCCTTACGCTGCAGATACGCCCCGAGGCGATACGCATCCTGAGTACGCCTAGCGCTGCATCGACACCGGCAGCGGCAGCATCCGCAGCACCCACAAGCAGCCCGTTGAGCACCGACATCAGCACCACCGCAACGACGACGCCAACCACCACAGCAACAACATCCACAAGCGCGGTAGCAAGCGCCACACTGGCCGCTGCATCAGCAAGCACCGCAGAATGTCTGCAGGTTGGCCTTTTCAACGAAGAGCAAACCGTCGTGCTGCGCGAGCGACTGCAAAGCGTGTTACCCGCAGGCAGCTGGGTACTGGAGAGCGCCGTCGAGCCCGCCCGCTGGATGGTCTACATGGGTAAGTACAGCAGTGCGGAGGCATTAGCCAAAAGACGCGGCGAGCTGCAGCAAATGCGCGTGCCCTTTGAGGCCTTGAACAACCCGGCGCTGGAGCCAGGCCTGTCGCTGGGTACTTTTACATCGCAGCTAGACGCCAATGCCGAACTGGATCGCATCACCAAGCGCGGCGTGCATGCTGCAAAGGTGGTTCAGGCGCAGCTTGAAGTGCGCGGCCAAAAGCTGCGCCTGCCAGCCGTTACCGCCAGCCTGCGCCCCAAGCTCGAAGAACTCAAGCCGCAACTGGCTGGCAAGTCGCTGCTAGCCTGTCATCCTTAAAATTCATCGTTTTTGCAAAATCCCACTCTTTTTAAAACCTCGCACCATGAAAATTGAAAAAAACACCGCTGTCACGCTTCACTTCAAAGTAGCAGACAGCAACGGCAAAGTCATTGAAGACAACAAAGACCCCACGGTTTACCTGCATGGCGGCTACGGCAACACGCTGCCAAAGATTGAAGAAGCGCTGGACGGCAAGGAGCCCGGCTATCAGGTGGTGCTGCAACTAAAGCCTGAAGATGCTTTCGGTGTGCACGATGAAAGCCTGCTGCGTACCCTGCCCAAAAAGCAGTTCCCCCCCGGCGTTAAGGTTGGTGGCCAGCTTGAAGGCCATGGTGACGACGGGAAAATGCAAGTCTTCAACGTGATGAAAATCAAGGGCGACACCGTGTTGCTCGATGGCAACCACCCGCTAGCCGGCAAAGAGTTGCGTTTTACCGTCAAGGTCATTGAAGTACGGCAGGCTAGTGAAGAAGAAATTACCCACCAGCATGTGCATGGCGAGCACGGGCACCATCATTGAGCGCAGAAAACCTACCTGCACCCCATGGGCCAGTCCGTTCAACCTGGGTCATGCTGTATGCGCTGACCACCGCATTCGGACTTAGCCAGGCCTACCGCACGGTGGCCAGCATCATGGCTGCGCCGCTGCAAAGCGACTTTCATTTGAGTCCGCAGGCGCTCGGGCTGTTTGCCGGCAGCTTTCACTTTGCCTTTGGTGCCATGCAGCTTTTTATGGGTATAGGCATTGACCTGCATGGTGTGCGGCGCACCGTGCTGCTGGCATTTCCGGTTGCGATTGCAGGCTCTGCGGTGTCGGCGCTCTCGGACAGCTTTGCCATGCTGGTGTTTGGTCAGATGCTGATTGGCATCGGTTGTGCGCCAGCGTTTTTGGTCTGCACGGTTTTTATCGCGCGTCACTTTCCACCTGCACGCTTTGCAGCAGTGTCGGGCCTGACGCTGGGGCTGGGCGGCATTGGCATGTTGGCCACTGGCACGCCGCTGGCGTGGCTGGTGGAAAGTACATCGTGGCGCATGGGCTTTGTGGTGCTGGGTGCGCTGGCTGCGCTGGCGTGGCTCTTGATATGGCGACTGGTACATGAGCCAGAAATTCATGACCCGACATCCAGCCCCAAAGAATCCATACGCCAGGCCATCACCAAATTTGGCGCGCTGTTTTTAATGCCACACACGCTGGGCATTGTGCTGCTGGCGGGCGTCTGCTATGCGTCATTTATCGCACTGCGCGGCCTGTGGCTGGGGCCGCTGTTGATGCAGCGGCATGAATTCTCGCTGGTGCAAATCGGCAATGTGGCGCTGGTCATGGCGCTCACGTCGCTCATCGGCCCGCCACTCTTTGGCAGGCTAGACCCTGGCCCGCCGCATCGCCGCCGCTGGATAGTCGGTTTTGCGCTGCTGGTGGCGGTGCTGTTTGCCTTTCTGGCCTTTACCCACCAGGCGCTGCTGGATGTTACGGTGCCCATCGTGATCGGCTTATTGTCGGGCTTCGTGGTGTTGCAGTACGCCGATGTGCGTAGCGCTTACCCGGCAGCCATCACCGGGCGAGCCATGGCGGTACTGACGATGGCAATGTTTCTGGGCGTGGCCGTAATGCAGTGGTTAACGGGGCTGGCAGCATCGATTGCTATTTCCCACGGCATTGAACCATTTGCCGCCGTGCTGGCCAGCATTGCGGCCTTGCTGGTTGCCGGGGCGCTAGCGTTTATGATTTTACCGGGGCCGCCTGAGTCCCATTCGCATTAGAAAAAAGAACAAGGCGCAGGACGCATCAACTGCCCAGCCATACCGCCAGCGCCAGCGCGGCTGCTGCACCAAGCACCCAGACCCACACCGGAATGCGCTGATTCTGTAGCCGGGGCCCAGGCTGGGTGTTCACCTCGCCCACTGCCATTTTTTCGGCATAGCTCTCGGGATGCTGGCGCTGCATTTCTTCGTCAAATTTTTTGAAGAAATCTTCCGCCATGAACTTGGCCGCGCCATCAATCAACCGCTGCCCAAGCTGCGCGATCTTGCCGCCGACCGAGGCATGCACGCTGTAGGACAACTCGCAACCGTCCTCGTTGGGGCTCAAGCTGACCTCGGCGCTACCTTTGCCAAAACCGGCCACGCCGCCCTGCCCGTCAAACGAGAGCTTGTAGCTGGCCGGCGGGTTGATCTCGCTGAGCGTGATCTTGCCGGTGAATTTGGCCGACACCGGGCCGATTTTCAGCTTCATAGCGATGGCGTACTGGTTCTCACCGGTAGCCTCGACCTTGTCGCAGCCGGGGATGCAGGCCTTGAGCACCGCGGGATCGTTCAGCGCGTCCCAGGCTTGTTGTTGGGTGACGGCCAGTTGGCGGCTTGCTTGCATATCCATGGAGAGATCCTATCTTATCGTTTTCAGTCAGTTGCAATGGGGGAAATCAGCGTTTCATCAGAGCGGCCAGGCTGGTCGCCAGTTCTTCAAGCTTGGCCAAATTGTGAACCGCCAGCATGCCGTGGGCATGCGTATGCAGCACGGCCGCGCCGCGCGCCAATGGCGCGTAGCCGTCAAAACGCAACAAAGGGTTGAGCCACAGCAGGCGACGGCTGCGTCTGCGCAGCCAGGCCAGCTCACGCGCCAAATCAAACGGCTCGCCGGTGTCCAGCCCGTCGGTGATCACCAGCACGATGGTACGCCGCCCGACCAAGCGGCGCGCATGCTGCTCACGCAGACTGGCCAGCGACGTGCCCAGTTGGGTGCCGCCGGCAAAATCTTCAATCGCCAGGCTGGCATGGGCCAGCATCTCGTCGGTGTCGGCCTGGCGGAAGGCCGGCGTCAAATCGGTCAGGTGCATGCCAAAAGCAAACACGTCACGCTGCGGGTGACGCCGTGTGGCCGCATGTAAAAAGGCCAACAGCAGGCGAGCATAACGCTCCATCGAGCCAGACACATCGACCAGCACCAGCAAAGGCAGGGCCTGCTCGCGCCGCTGCAGGCGTGGCAGGTGTATGAGCTCACCCCCCGTGCGTGCGGCCTGGTGCATCACGCCAGGCCAGTGCATGCGCGCGCCCGAAGCTGCAGGGCGGCTGCGGCGCGACGCAAACACGGGCAGCGGCAGCTTGATGTCGCGCGCCAGCCGCTCGACCAGCCGGTATTCGGTGGCCGACAGCGCGTTGAAGTCGGCGTGCTGCAGGCGCTCGATGTCGCTGGCCGTCATGGCGGCATCAAACTCGACCTTCTGGTCTTCGGTTGCTGGCTTGGCCTGCTGGCCGAAAGCCTTTTGCGGCGCCAGCGCCTCACGCACGCGCGGACGGCGCTTGCTGGGCTCGGCCTGGCCCTCGGCGCTGGGCAGCAGTTGCGCCAGCAGCTTGTTAGCCACTTTCGGGTCCTGAAAATAGACGTCGAATAACTCGCGGAAAACGAGACGATCCTGCTCGCGGCTGACCATCACGGTTTCAAAGGCGGCGCTCAGGTCTTCTTTTTCGCTGACGCCGACGGCGAGTGCCGCTTCCTTGGCCAGCGCAATACGCTGGCTGTCGATCTTCACGCCGGCGCGTCGAAGTGCCCGTCCGAAACCGGTGATGTTGTCGGCGAGTTTGCCACTGCGTGCATCACCCAGCAACATGGGGAGTCCTCACCCTAACCCTGCCCCAGGGGGTGCGGGCTTCCCGCCCGACCTTTCTCACGCCACCTCTTCAGGCTTGAGCAGCTCGACCGCCAGTTCATGCGTGAGCGCCGCCACATCTTCACGCTGCTTGAACAAGATGCCGGCGGTGTCGGCCACCACCTCGGGGTCGACCACCAGGGTGTCCAACGCGACCAGCGCCCTGGCCCACTCGACACTTTCGGCAATACCGGGGGCGCGCTGAAAGGCGTTGCCCATCGGCGAGCGGCGCAGCTTGTCCACAAAGCTGGCTACCTGGGCCGACAGTTGCTCACCGGCCTCAGGCACCTGGGCCCGCACAATCGCCAGCTCACGATCGCGATCCGGGTAATCCAGCCAGTGATAGAGGCAGCGCCGCTTGACGGCGTCGTTGAGTTCGCGTGTGCGGTTGCTGGTCAGGATGGTGACCGGCGTGATGTACGCGCGCACCGTGCCGATCTCCGGAATGCTGACCTGATACTCACCGAGGTATTCCAGCAAAAAGGCTTCAAATGGTTCGTCGGCGCGGTCCACCTCGTCGATCAGCAAGACTGCGCCCGGCGCGGGTGCCTGCAGCGCCTGTAGCAGCGGGCGGCGGATCAGGTAGCGGTCTTGATAGACCTCGCGCTCGACGTCAGCGGGGTCACCGTGTGCCCCGCCGCCGCCGGGCCGCCCCAAGGCGGCGGACGCCCCCTCGGGGGGCAGCGAGGACACGCCAGTGCCGAGCGTGGGGGCTCTTAATTCCACCGCACGCATGTGCAACAACTGGGCAGCGTAGTTCCACTCGTACAGGGCTTCACGCTGCTCCAGCCCGTCATAACACTGCAGGCGGATCAATTGCCGCTGCAGCGCCACGGCCAGCGCTTTTGCCAGCTCGGTTTTGCCGACGCCGGGCTCACCTTCGAGCAGCAGTGGACGCTGCAACTTGAGCGCCAGAAAAACTGCCGTCGCCAGTCGGCGGTCGGCAAAGTAGCCGGCGCCCTGCAGCGCCTGCGCCAGCGCATCAATGGTGAGGAAAGGTGTCATCGCATGGCTTATTCCATTTTCAGATCGATACGAGATTAGGCGCGAAGCCGCAGACAGTGCTGTAGCACGGCAAGGCAAAGCAACAACATATCGTATTGATCTGGAAATGGAATTACGGGTCAAGCCCGCAATGACAGATCAAGCAGCCAGCGCCTGCGCCACACCGCGTTGCGTCTGCACGCTGATCAGGTTGGCACGGTAAGCCGCCGTCGCGTGGATGTCGCTGTTGAGATCCGTCGCGGCTATCTTCACGGCCGCTGCAGCCTCGGGCGTGAAGCTCTTGCTCAAGGCCGCTTCCAGCCCTTTGTGGCGGAACACGCCGCTTGATGCGCCGGTGACAGCCACGCGCACGCCCGCATCAAACTGCGCGACAAACACGCCGACCAGCGCAAAGCGCGAGGCCGACTGCTTGAACTTCATGTAAGCCGCACGTTTGGGAATGGGAAAACTGATGGCGGTGATCAGCTCGCCCTCGTTCAGCGCGGTGGCAAACATGCCGAGGAAAAAATCGTCGGCGGCGATCTTGCGCGTAGTGGTGTGGATGGCCGCGCCCAGCGCCAGCACCGCGGCCGGGTAGCAGGCCGAAGGGTCGTTGTTGGCGACCGATCCGCCCAAGGTGCCCATGGCGCGAACCTGCCGGTCACCAATGTGGGCGGCCAAATCGGCCAGCGCGGGCAGCGCCGCCTTCAGTTCGGCGTGGATCGCCACGTCGGCGTGCCGCGTCATGGCGCCAATGACAAATGAATTGCCTTCGCGCTTGATGCCGGTCAATTCCTTGATGCCGCTGAGGTCGGCCAGCTGGTCCGGACTCGACAGGCGCAGCTTCATGGACGCCAGCAGAGTCTGGCCGCCGGCCAGTGGTTTGGCGCCAGCGGCGGCTAGCTGCGCGGCGGCAGCCAGGGAGGTGGGGCGTTCCAGGGTGAATGCATACATGGTGATGGTTCCTTGGATGTTGTTAGTGCTTGGCGGACTGGATGGCTTCCCAGACGCGGCTGGGGGATGCGGGCATGTCAAAGTCGGTCACACCCAGCGGCTTGAGGGCATCCAGCACGGCGTTGATCACCGCCGGCGGCGAGCCAATGGCGCCTGCCTCGCCGCAGCCCTTGGCGCCCAGCGGGTTGTGGCTGCACGGCGTGCACAGGGTGGCTAGCGTGAAGTTGGGCATGTCGTCGGCGCGCGGCATGGCGTAGTCCATGTACGAGCCCGTTAGCAACTGGCCGGATTCAGGGTCATAGACGCAGTTCTCCAGCAGCGCCTGGCCTATGCCCTGCACCAGGCCGCCATGCACTTGGCCCTCGACAATCATTGGATTGATGATGTTACCGAAGTCGTCCACCGCGGTGAAACGGTCCACCCGCACCTGGCCGGTCGAGGGATCAATCTCGACCTCGCAGATGTAGGTGCCGGCCGGAAATGTGAAATTGGTCGGGTCGTAAAACGCTGTCTCATTGAGGCCGGGCTCGAGTTTGTCGAGCGGGTAGTTGTGCGGCACGTAAGCCGTCAGCGCCACCTGGCCGAAAGTCACTTTTTTGTCGGTGCCCTTGATGGTGAATTCGCCGTTGGCAAACTCGACGTCTGCGTCGCTGGCCTCCATCAGGTGGGCGGCAATCTTCTTCGCCTTGGTCTCGATCTTGTCGAGCGCCTTCATGATGGCCGTGCCGCCGACCGACAGCGAACGCGAGCCGTAAGTGCCCATGCCGAAAGGCACACGCCCGGTGTCGCCATGCACCACATCGACCTGGTCAACCAAAATGCCGAGGCGCGCCGCCACGATCTGCGCAAAGGTGGTCTCATGGCCCTGGCCGTGGCTGTGCGAGCCGGTGAACACCGTCACGCTACCGGTCGGATGCACCCGCACCTCGCCGCACTCGAACAGGCCGGCGCGTGCGCCCAAAGCGCCGGCAATGTTGCTGGGCGCGATGCCGCAGGCCTCGATGTAGCAGGAGTAGCCCATGCCGCGCAGCAAACCTTTGGCTTCCGACGCTGCCTTTCGCTGGGCAAAACTGGCCACTTCAGCCAGCTCGTTGCCGCGATTCAGCAGGGCATGAAAGTCGCCCACGTCGTATTGCAGCGCCACTGGCGTCTGGTAAGGAAAATCCTTCACAAAGTTGCGCCGGCGGATTTCGTCCTGGCCCAGACCTAGCTCCCAGGCGGCGCGGGTGACCAGGCGCTCCAGCAGGTAGGTCGCTTCCGGGCGTCCGGCACCGCGGTAGGCATCGACCGGCGCGGTGTTGGTGAACCAGGCATCGACCTCGACGTAAATTTGTGGCGTGGTGTACTGGCCCGCCAGCAAGGTCGCATACAAGATGGTCGGCACGCACGGCGCGAAGGTCGAGAGGTAGGCGCCCATGTTGGCGTCGGTGTGCACGCGCAGCGCAAGGAACTTGCCGTCCTTGTCCATGGCCATCTCGGCGTGGCTGGAATGGTCGCGGCCATGGGCATCGCTGACAAAGGCTTCGCTACGCTCGGCCGTCCACTTGATGTTGCGGTTGAGTTTTTTGGAGGCCCAGGTCAGGCACACGTCTTCGGCGTACAGGTAGATCTTGGAGCCGAAGCCGCCGCCCACATCGGGCGCAATCACGCGCACCTTGTGCTCAGGCAGGCCCATCACAAAGGCCGTCAGCAGCAGGCGCTCGACATGCGGGTTCTGGTTCGACACATACAGCGTGTACTCGTCCTTCGCGCGGCTGTAGGAGCCGATCACGGCACGCGGTTCCAGCGCGTTGGGAATCAGCCGGTTGTTGGTCAGGTCCAGCTTGGTCACATGGGCGGCGCCGGCAAAAACCGCATCGACCTGGGCCTTGTCGCCGATGGCCCATTTGTAGCAATGGTTGTCGGGGGCAGCGTCGTGCAGGGGCGCGGCCTTGGCGGCGTCGGTGACCCGGACCACGGCGCTCAGCACGTCGTAGTCCACCTCTACCAGCTCGGCGGCATTTTTCGCCTGCTCCAGCGTTTCGGCCACCACCATGGCGACGTGGTCGCCGACATAACGTACCTTGCCCTGCGCCAGGATGGGGTGCGGCGGCTCCTTCATCGGGCTGCCGTCGGTGCTGGTGATCAACCAGCCGCAAGGCAGGCCGTTGATCTTGTCAGCCGCCACGTCCGCGCCGACAAACACATCAAGCACGCCAGGGGCGGCCTTGGCCGCCGCGGTGTTGATGCTCTTGATGTTGGCGTGGGCGTGCGGCGAGCGCACGAACACCGCGTAGCTCTGGTTGGCCAGCGTGATGTCATCGGTGTATTGACCGCCACCGGTCAGAAAGCGGTAGTCTTCCTTGCGGCGGACGGACTTGCCAATAGTGGGCAGGTTGACGAAATCGGATGCACCCATGTTTGTACTCCTGAAAATTGAGGTAAATCGGTGAGCAGCGGCGGCTGCATGGCTCAGGCCGCCATGGCCACGGCGCCCTGTTGAACCGCTTTGACAATGTTCTGATAGCCGGTGCAGCGGCAGATGTTGCCTTCGAGTAACTCGCGAATTTCGCTTTCACTGGCCTGGGGATGGTGCTTGCACAGATCAACCGCGCTCATCACCATGCCAGTGGTGCAGAAGCCGCATTGCAGGCCATGGCAGTCCTTGAAGGCTGCCTGCATCGGGTGCATGGTGCCATCCGCTGCCGCCAGGCCTTCGATGGTGGTGATCTCGGCGCCTTCCGCCTGCGCAGCCAGGATGTTGCAGGACTTGACGGCGCGGCCATTCATGATGACCGTGCAGGCCCCGCACTGGGCGGTGTCGCAGCCGACGTGCGTGCCGGTCAGTTTGAACTGCTCGCGCAGCACCTGCACCAGCAGCGTGTTGGGGGGGGTCTCGACGCTTTTTGCTTTGCCGTTGACTTTGAATTGAACTTGCATGGGCTGGTCTCCAGATGGCTGTTGATTTTGACTAGTGTAGTGTTGCATGCTTGATGGAACAAATAAAAACGATGAATTTTGGGTCAGGGCAAGGTGCAAACCACAGCGATACCCATAGGTATCGCGCGGATTTGCAACGCCGCCATGGCGCAAAAGACGCGTTTTTATGTTCCAGATAGCATGCAACACTGCACTAGGGTCAGAATAAGCCCATTGTCGAATGGTCGACCCCGTGCAGACCTAGGGTTAAACCCTTAGAACAACCAGCCCTGTCATTTAAATTTATAGCAAACCGAGAAAATGCTGCACCACCGCACGGGCGTAGCGGCTGGCGACTTGATCGTGCCGCCTTCACAAGCTGCGCCGTCAGCGCGGTATCGCTACAAGATAGCGTTTTGCCATAGAGCGGCAACTCGTAGCGCGGAAAAATGGGCGAGGCATCAAAGTCATACTGCATAAAGTCCTGCGCCACCACGATGCAGCGGGTTGACATTGCCCAGTGTGTAGCCGACGCGCAGGATGGCGGCAACCGCCACCGGGTACTACAGCACATATTGGAGGGCGTAGCGGGATTTTCGGCGCAGGCTGAAGTGCGGTGAGGGTGGGGCGTAGGTCAGGCTCAGCTTTTCAATGCAATCAGCACTTCGTCGAGCATCTTCTTGGCATCGCCAAACAGCATACGGTTGTTCTCTTTGTAGAACAGCGGGTTATCGACCCCGGCATAGCCCGAGGCCATGCTGCGTTTCATGACAATCGAGGTCTTGGCCTTCCAGACTTCGAGCACCGGCATGCCGGCGATCGGGCTGGTCGGGTCGTCCTGCGCACCCGGGTTGACAATGTCGTTAGCGCCAATCACCATGACCACATCAGTTTTGGGAAAGTCGTCATTTAACTCGTCCATTTCAAACACGATGTCATACGGCACCTTGGCCTCAGCCAGCAACACGTTCATGTGGCCCGGCATGCGCCCGGCCACGGGGTGGATGCCAAAGCGCACGTTGACGTCCTTCGTCCGAAGGTATTTGGTGATCTCGCAGACGGTGTGCTGGGCCTGCGCCACCGCCATGCCGTAGCCTGGAACAATGATGACGCTCTTGGCTTCGCGCAGCAACTCCGCGGTCTCGGACGCATTCACCGGAATCACCTCACCTGCTGGCTGCGCTGCACCGCCTGCCGGTTTCGGCGCCGCACTGGCGGTGCCAAAGCCGCCGGCAATCACGCTGATGAAGCTGCGATTCATCGCTTGGCACATGATGTAGGACAGAATCGCACCGCTGGAGCCCACCAAGGCACCGGTCACGATCAGCAGGTCATTGGACAGCATGAAGCCGGTGGCTGCTGCCGCCCAACCCGAATAGCTGTTGAGCATGGACACCACCACCGGCATGTCGGCGCCGCCGATGGCCATCACCATGTGGATGCCAAATAGTAGTGCCAGAACAGTCATCACCATCAGCGGCACCATACCCGCGGCCACAGTCTCGGCGTACATGAACTCGCGCCCAAAGTAGATCACCACCAGCAGGCCCACCAAGTTCATCCAGTGCCGCCCCGGCAGCAACATCGGGTTGCCGCTAATGCGCCCGGACAGTTTGCCAAACGCAATAACGGAGCCAGAGAACGTGATTGCACCAATAAAGATACCAACGTAGATCTCGATTTGGTGAATCGACTTGGCCGCTCCGACATAGCCTCTGGATGCCTCGGGATCGACGAAGGTCGCGAAGCCGACCAACATGGCCGCCAGACCGACCATACTGTGCATCAGCGCCACCAGCTCGGGCATCTGGGTCATTTTCACGGTGCGCGCTGCATACAGGCCAATGACGCTACCGATCAGCATGGCACCGATGATCCAGGGGATGCCCGCCATCGTGACGCTGGGGCCAAATACGGTAGCCAGCACGGCCAACGTCATGCCGACCATGCCGTAGAGGTTGCCGCGCAGCGCGGTGGTCTGATTGGACAGCCCGCCCAGACTCAGGATGAAAAGAATGGTTGCTCCGATATAGGCGACGGTTGCCAGTTCTGCAGACAAAAACATGAATCGTCCTCTTATTTACGGAACATTGCCAGCATGCGCTGGGTGACGGCAAAGCCGCCGAACATATTGATGGCAGTGAGCACAATGCCGGCCGCCGCCAGCCAGCGTATCAAATCATCCGGTCGCCCCACAGCACCGGCAATCGGTGGCCAGATTTGCACCAGCGCGCCAATCGCAATAATGCTGCTGATCGCGTTGGTCACGCTCATCAGCGGCGTATGCAGCGCCGGTTTCACATTCCACACCACCATGTAGCCGACAAAGCAGGCCAGCACAAACACCGTGAAGTGCGACAGGAACTCCTTGGGCGCCGACGCTCCGACGAGCCAAAAGAGCAGGGCCGCTACGCCAGCCACGATGACCAATTTGCCGGGTGCCATCGGTTCACTGGCGGCGCCGTGCCCGCCTTTCTTGGCCTGGGGTACGGCGACTGGTTTGGTGGCTGCGGCCGGTGGCGCCACCGAGAGTTTGGGCGCCGGTGGCGGCCAGGTGATTTCGCCCTGTTTAATGACCGTGGCGCCCCGGATAACGTCATCTTCCATGTTGACGTTGTAAACCCCGTCCTTGGCCTTGCACAGGTCCTCGGACAGGCGCCACAGGTTGTTGGCGTACAAGGTGCTGCTCTGTTTGGGCAGGCGGCTGGGCAGATCGGTGTAGCCAATGATGATCACGCCATGCGCGACCGTGATTTCATTGGGAACCGTCAGCTCGCAGTTGCCGCCTTGCTCGGCCGCCATATCGACGATGACACTGCCCGGCTTCATCGAACGCACCATCTCGGCCGTGATCAGCTTGGGCGCGGGTTTGCCCGGAATCAGAGCGGTCGTAATGATGATGTCAACTTCCCGGGCCTGCTTGGCAAAAACTCCCTTTTGCGCTTTCTGGTAGCCCTCACTCATCACCTTGGCATAGCCGCCCACACCGCTACCTTTTTCGACGTACTCGACCCCCACATATTCGCCGCCCAGCGACTGGATCTGGTCAGCCACTTCGGGGCGGGTGTCGTTGCCGCGCACGATGGCACCCAGGCCGGCGGCCGCGCCAATCGCCGCGAGCCCAGCCACGCCGGCACCGATGACGAACACCTTGGCCGGTGGCACCTTGCCTGCCGCCGTGATCTGACCAGTGAAAAACCGGCCGAACTGATGGGCCGCTTCAATCACGGCGCGGTAGCCGGCGACATTGGCCATGGAGGACAGGCCATCGTTTTTCTGGGCGCGTGAAATGCGCGGCATGCTGTCGATGGCTAGCACGGTGGCTTTTTTGGCGGCGAGCAGTTGCATCAATTCCGGGTTTTGCGCCGGCCAGATGAAGCTCACCAACGTTTGGCCCTCGTGCATCAGGCCGACTTCTTCGGCATTGGGGGCGCGCACCTTGAACACGATATCTGCGCTGGCCCACAACTGCGCGGCGCTTGGAACCACCGTCGCGCCCGAAGCCCGGTAGTCCTCATCGCTCACGTTGGCGCCGGCGCCGGCGCCGGATTCGACCGATACCAAGAAGCCCAGCTTGATCAGCTTCTCAACGGCCTCGGGCACGCTGGCCACGCGCTTTTCGCCTGGAAAAATCTCGCGCGGCACGCCAATGCGCTGCCCGGTTTTGGCCATCTCACCGGGGACAGGACGAGTTGCTCCGTCGGCAGCGACAACACGGGTTTCTGCGGCTGTGCTTGCAGCAGGTGCACTAATCGGCATAGGGTAATTCCTCGGTTAATTGAATTTTTGGCTGTCGGCAAGCTTACATCAGCTTTATTCGCCTTCTCGGGCACCGAAAGCCCTAGTTTGATGGCTCTATTTTGCCGTCGGCATGACGAACTCGGCTCCCTTGCCAATGCTCTCCGGCCAGCGCTGCATGATAGATTTCTGTTTGGTGTAGAAACGCACGCCCTCTTCGCCGTAGGCGTGCATGTCGCCGAACAGGCTTTTCTTCCAGCCGCCAAAGCCGTGCCAGGCCATAGGTACCGGGATGGGCACATTGATGCCGACCATGCCGACTTGAATGCGGCGGCTAAATTCGCGCGCCACATGGCCGTCGCGGGTGAAGCAGCTCACGCCGTTGCCAAACTCGTGGTTGTTGATTAAGGTGACGGCCTCGGCAAAGTCTTTTACCCGCACGCAACCGAGCACTGGGCCAAAAATTTCTTCTTTATAAATGCGCATGTCGGGCGTGACGTGGTCAAACAAAGTACCACCCATCCAAAAGCCGCCTTCGCAACCCGCACCCGCGTCTTTGCCCGTGAAGGTGCGGCCGTCGACCAGCAGCTTTGCGCCTTCTGCCACGCCGGTGTCGATGTAGCCGGTGATGCGTTTGTGCGCAACGCTGGTGACGATGGGGCCCATTTCCGCATCGAGGTTGATGCCGTTTTTAATCACCAGTGTTTTGGCGCGCGCCGCCAGCATGGGCAGCAGCTTGTCGGCCACATCGCCGACCAGTACCGCCACTGAAATCGCCATGCAGCGCTCGCCGGCCGAGCCGTAGCCGGCGCCTATCAAGGCATCAACGGCTTGTTCAAGGTCGGCATCTGGCATGACGACCATGTGGTTCTTCGCACCGCCCAAGGCCTGCACGCGCTTGCCATGGTGCGCGCCGGTTTCATAGATGTAGTTGGCAATTGGCGTGGAGCCGACAAACGACACCGCCTTGACATCCGGGTGGACGAGCAGCGCATCAACGGCTTCTTTGTCGCCCTGCAGCACATTGAAAACGCCGTTCGGCAAGCCCGCCTGCGTGAGCAGCTCGGCCATGAAGAGGCTGGGGCTGGGGTCAATCGGACTCGGCTTCAGAATAAAGCAGTTGCCAGCCGCAATCGCTACCGGAAACATCCACATCGGCACCATCACCGGAAAGTTGAACGGCGTGATGCCTGCCACCACGCCCAGTGGCTGGCGCAGCGTCCAGTTGTCAATGCCGGTGGAGACCTGATCGGTGAAATCGCCCTTGAGCAGTTGCGGCATACCGCAGGCAAATTCAACAATGTCAATACCACGTGCAACTTCCCCCTGCGCGTCGGTAAACACCTTGCCGTGCTCGGCCGTGATCATGTGGGCCAGCTTGTCTTTGTTGAGGTTGAGTAGTTCCAGGTACTTGAACATTACGCGGGCGCGGCGCAGCGGCGGCAGGTCGCTCCAGGCGGGGAAGGCAGCTTGCGCAGAGGCAACTGCAGCATTCACATCAGCGGAGTTGGCCAGCGCCACATGGGCTGTTACAGCACCCGTTGCGGGGTTAAAAATTTCCTGACTGCGTGTAGATGCGCCTGCGAAGACTTTTCCGCTGACGTAGTGGCTGATGATTGGGGTTGACGACATGTTATCTCCTGTGGGGTGTTAGTGTAGTGTTGCGCCGATGGTTTCAACGCCAACCCGATAATCAAATCATGAGCCAACCCTTCAAACCCAGTGTCACAGTGGCCGCAGTGATTGCGCGTGACTTTGATGGCGTACAAAAATTCCTCCTGATCGAGGAAGAAACCCGTGACGGCCTCAAACTGAACAACCCCGCTGGCCACCTGGACCCCGGCGAGGGTTTGGCGAGCGCCTGTGCGCGTGAAACGCTTGAAGAAACCGCCTTTCACTTCACGCCAACCGCTATCGTCGGCGTGTACCTGTCGCGCTTTGAGCGGGTCGCCACCGCAAAAGAAGAGCAGCTTGACGTGACCTACCTGCGCTTTGCTTTTTGCGGCGAGCTGGGCGCACGCATTGAAGGCCAGCCACTTGATGTTGGCATCGTGCGCACGCTGTGGTTGACAGCAGAAGAGATTAGGCAATCAACCGATCGCCACCGCAGCCCGCTGCTGCTGCACTGCATGGAAGACTACCTGGCCGGGCAGCGTTATCCGCTGGAGCTGGTCACGACAGACACATCGGTTTTCGGTACACGGCCAGCCGTCATCAGACGGCAAACCCATTCGCCTGTGAGGCCGTGACCATGAGGGCTGGCTGACGATGGCTGCGCCGGGGATAATTGCCGCATGGGCATCATGGGCGTAGTAGCAAATTCAAACCAGGCAAAACCGCCAAAGCAAAGAATCGTCGTCGGTTTAAGCGGCGGTGTGGACTCGGCCGTCACGGCTTACCTGCTCAAGCAGCAAGGCCATGAGGTCATCGGCATCTTCATGAAGAATTGGGAAGATGACGACCGACCCGCAGGTTTGGGCAACGACGACTTGGGCTATTGCACATCCAACATCGACTTTGTAGATGCCGCTGCGGTAGCTGATGTGATTGGCATTGAGATTGAACACGTCAATTTTGCCGCCCATTACAAAGACCGCGTGTTTGCCGAATTTTTGCGTGAGTACCAGGCCGGCCGCACGCCTAACCCCGACATCCTTTGCAATGCCGAGATTAAGTTCAAGGCCTTCCTCGACCATGCGATGCGGCTGGGCGCCGAAAAAATTGCGACCGGTCACTACGCCAGGGTGCGCAAAAACCAGGCCACCGGCCTGCACGAGTTGCTCAAGGGGCTGGACCAGGCCAAAGACCAGAGTTACTTTTTGCACCGGCTGAACCAGGCGCAGTTGTCTAAAACACTGTTCCCAGTCGGCGAGTTAAAGAAGACCGAGGTGCGGCGCATTGCCGACGAAATTGGCTTGCCGAATGCGAAGAAAAAGGACTCGACCGGCATCTGCTTTATTGGCGAGAGGCCTTTTCGCGAGTTTTTAAATCGTTACATCGCCAAAGCGCCGGGGCTGATTAAAAGCGACAAGGGCCGTGTGCTCGGCGAGCATGTGGGCCTGAGCTTTTATACCTTGGGGCAGCGGCAAGGCCTGGGCATTGGTGGTGTCAAGGCCAAAGGGGCAGACCTCAAAGCTGCGCAAGCGCGCGGCCAGCGCGGCGTGGGTGAGCATGATCCGTGGTTTGTCGCCCGTAAAGACATGGACACCAATACGCTGTGGGTGGTGCAGGGGCATAAGCACCCGTGGCTGCAATCAACAGTGCTGGGAGCGCAGGACTGTAGCTGGGTCGCGGGCGCTGCACCCGCCAGTGGCATGGTCACTGCCAAGACCCGCTACCGGCAGGCGGACGCAGTATGCGAGGTGCGCAACCTTGGCCCCACCGAATGCGAGCTGACCTTTGCAGAGCCACAGTGGGCCGTTACACCCGGCCAATCGGCCGTATTGTATGACGGCGAGGTTTGCCTGGGCGGCGGTGTGATCGCCAGCAGCAATGTGCGCAACACTATCCCACCTTGATTACTTTCACAAAGCAGACCAACCCATCAAAACCATGAACATACTCTTCGTTGCCGACTCGCTTGAATCGTTCAAGATTTACAAAGACAGCACCTTCGTGATGATGCGCGAGGCGCAAAAGCGCGGCCACCGCATCAGCACTTGCGAGACCAAAGACATCATGTGGGAGCGGGGTGGATTCGTGACCGCCTTTGTGCGTGACATCACGCTTACGGGCCACGCAACTAACTGGTTTACCGCAGAACAGCAACACCCGAACGAACGGCCACAGGCGATCAAGGATTTTGGCTGTGTGGTGATGCGCAAAGACCCACCATTTGACAGCGAGTTTTTCTACAGCACCCACCTGCTGGAGCAAGCCGAGCGCGAGGGCGCAAAAGTTTTCAACAAACCGCGCGCGTTGCGCGATCATCCTGAAAAACTCGCCATCATGGAGTTCCCGCAGTTCACCGGCCCGACGCTGGTCACGCGCGATGCGGGTGACATCAAACGCTTTCAGGCCGAGCACCGCGACATCATTTTGAAACCGCTGGACGGCATGGGTGGCATGGGGATTTTCAGGGTCAGGGCTGATGGCCTGAACCTCGGCAGCATCATTGAAACGCTGAATAAAAACGGCGCGCAAAGCGTGATGGTGCAAAAGTTTTTGCCCGAAATTGCGCAAGGCGACAAGCGCGTGCTGGTGATAGGCGGCAAGCCGGTGCCGCACTGCCTAGCGCGCATTCCGCAGGGCGGTGAGGTACGCGGTAACCTGTCAGCTGGCGGCAAAGGCGTAGCCCAGGCGCTGTCAAAGCGAGACCGCGAGATTGCCGAGGCGATTGGCCCGGTGCTAGCAGCGCGTGGCTTATTACTGGCAGGTATTGACGTGATTGGTGACTGCGTGACCGAGATCAATGTGACCAGCCCAACCTGCTTTCAGGAAATTTTTGACCAGACCGGGTTTGATGTGGCAGCAATGTTTGTGGATGCGCTGGAATCTGCACTGGCTGCCTGATCGCCGATCAGGCTGTCCCCGCCTTCACCTTCAAGCGCCAAGCATGCAGCAGCGGCTCGGTATAGCCGCTGGGTTGTTCCAGCCCTTTGAACACTAAGTCACACGCGGCCTTGTACGCGGCTGAGGTTTTGAAGTGACCCACCATCGGTTTATAGAGCGCATCGGCTGCGTTCTGCTTGTCAACCACGACGGCCATACGCTCAAAGCTGGCTTTCACCTGTGCCTTGGTCACCACACCGTGCAGCAGCCAGTTGGCGATGTGCTGGCTGCTGATGCGCAGCGTGGCGCGGTCTTCCATCAGGCCGACGTTGTGGATGTCTGGCACCTTGGAGCAGCCGACGCCCTGGTCGATCCAGCGCACGACATAGCCCAAAATGCCCTGGGCGTTGTTGTCAAGTTCCTGCTGCCTGACCTCTACGCTCCAGTTGGGCGTGCTAGCAACAGGCACTTGCAGCAGGTCGTTCAGTATGGCGTTGCGCACTTTTACTTTGTCGCTGTGTGCGTCGATTTTTTCAAGACCTTTTTGTACCTTGCTGACCTTGATCTGGTGGTAGTGCAGTGCGTGCAGCGTGGCGGCGGTCGGCGACGGCACCCAAGCGGTGTTGGCACCAGCGCGTGGGTGGCCAATTTTTTGCTCCATCATGGCCGCCATCAGGTCAGGCATGGCCCACATGCCTTTGCCGATTTGCGCCTTGCCGCGCAGGCCGCATTGCAGCCCGACCAGCACGTTGCTGCGCTCGTAAGCAGCAATCCACGCGCTGACTTTCATGTCGCCCTTGCGGATCATGGGGCCTGCCTGCATGGCGCTGTGTATCTCGTCGCCGGTGCGGTCTAAAAAGCCGGTGTTGATGAAGGCTACGCGGCTGGACGCTGCTGCAATACAGGCCTTGAGGTTGACACTGGTGCGGCGCTCTTCGTCCATGATGCCGAGCTTGACGGTACTGTCAGGCAGGCCGAGCAGCTTTTCAACGCGGGCAAACAATTCGGCTGCAAACGCAACTTCTGCGGGCCCATGCATTTTGGGTTTGACGATGTAAACGCTGCCTTTGCGCGAGTTGCGGATCGCGTCCTTTTTGCTGCGCTTTAAGTCATGCATAGCGATAGTGGTGGTGACGACCGCGTCCAGAATGCCTTCGGGAATTTCGCGCAATTTTCCGTCCACCGCTTTGTACAGGATGGCCGGGCTGGTCATCAGGTGCCCGACGTTGCGAAGGAACATGAGCGAGCGGCCGTGCAGCTTGACGCTGCCCTTGCCGTTAGCCGCCGTGTACTCACGGTCAGCATTCAGGCCACGGGTGAAGGTTGTGTTGCCTTTGCTGACCGTCTCGGTCAGCGTGCCCTTGAGGATGCCCAGCCAGTTGCTGTAGGCCAGTACTTTGTCGTCGGCATCGACCACGGTAACGGAGTCTTCTAGGTCAAAGATGGTTGACAGCGCGGCTTCCAGTACCAGGTCACTCACGCCTGCGGTATCGCTTTTTCCAATCGGCGTGGTGCGGTTGATTTGAATGTCGAGGTGCAAGCCGTTGTGCTCAAGTAGTACCGATGATGGCGCAGTGGCTGCACCTTGGTAGCCGATGAATTGTTTGGCATCTTGCAGGCCCGTGGTCTTGCCGCCTTTCAGGGCTACCACCAGCTTGCCACCTTTGACCGAATAGCCAACAGAGTCAATGTGCGATGCGGCTGCCAGCGGCGCGGTGCGGTCGAGTACATAGCGCGCATATTCAATCACTTTTGCGCCGCGCTTGGGGTTGTAACTGTTGCCTTTTTCAAAACCGTTGGCTTCAGAAATCACATCAGTGCCATACAGCGCGTCATACAAAGAACCCCAACGCGCGTTGGCGGCGTTCAGCGCGTAGCGCGCGTTCAGTATCGGCACCACCAATTGCGGGCCGGCCTGTTTGGCGAGTTCTGCATCGACGTTTTGGGTGCTGGCACTGACCTTCTTGGGGGGCTTGACGAGGTAGCCTATTTTTTCAAGAAAAGCGCGATACGCCTTCACGTCTTTGATAGCGCCGGGGTGCGCTTTGTGCCAGCTGTCCAGTTCGCTTTGCAGACGGTCGCGCTCGGCCAGCAGGGCGATGTTTTTCGGTGCCAGGTCGGTCACGATGGCGTCAAAACCTTTCCAGAAAGCGACGCTGTCCACGCCGGTGCCGGGCAAGACCCGGTCATCGACAAAGCGTTGTAAAACCGTGGCCACCTGCAGACCGTGGAGTGATGTGCGTGGGGTCGTTGTCATGGTGAAGCCTGAAAAAGAAAAGGAGAAAGAAACAGTTGAAATAAAACGCTCAGGCCGCCAGGAAAAAGTCCAGCACGTCGCGCAAATTGGTGCCGGTGCGCACCGGCTGCGTGCCCAGCTCTTCAAAGGGCAGCGCATAACGGTTGACCCACAGCGTCTGGTAGCCATACCAGGTTGCGGCCAGCGCGTCCCAGCTGTTGCAACTGACAAAGGCGATCTGCGACGCGGCCAACCCGGTCACTTGCGGGCCCAGGGCATAGGCGTCCGGGTGGGTTTTATATTGGCGGATGCTGTCGACGCTGATCACATGGTCGAGCAACCCCCCCAGCCCGGCGGACTTGACGGCCACGTCCAGCATGGCCGGGTCGCCGTTGGACAAAATTCCGGTGACGATGCCGCGCTTTTTCAGCGCCTGCAAGACCTCGCGGCTTTCCGGAAAGGCCGACAGGTGCCGGTACTGGTTCATCAGCCGCTGCTCGCGCTCGCCGGTCAACTCCAGCCCCAGACGTTTGCACGCATAACGCAGGCCGGCACGGGTCAGATCCCAGAAGGGCTGATAGACCGACTCCTGTTGCGGACCGCGCTTGCTGGCGGTCACCAGCCGGGTGTACTCAATCTGCTTGTCGCGCCAGAGCACGCCGAGCGCCTGGCCCTGGCCCGGGAACAACTGCTCCGCGAGCAGGCCCACGCTGTACACGTCGAACAGCGTGCCGTAGGCGTCGAAGAGAACAGCACGTGGCACCGCCGGCCCGACTTTTGATTTTTCCATGACTTATTGTATGTAATGATTTGATGCGGCGAGCGCCCTGGCGTCCGCCTGAACCCCTCCACACTTGGCGAGCATAGCCGCAGTCTGCTAGGTCGGACTGGGTTACAGCGAGGCCGGCATCACGGTCGCGCTGCTGCAGGACTTTGACGCGCCAGCCAACGGCATTTACGCGGTGTTTCCGCAGATCAAACAGGCCCGCAAGCGGATGATGACGCAGGCGCACCTGCTGCCGCTGACCCCGCTGGCCGCCGTGTTGCTGGCGCGTGGTTACGCGCTTTAAGCGCCAATTTTGGGGTTAATCAGACGGATTTTGCACATTTGTTTGCATCGGCTGTTAAAATATACGCATCCATCAGGATCTTTCGTTTTTTTGAGCCCCCCTGTGCGCAGGCTCAATTTCCTTTTCATTTTTCTCGACAAGGCCCCCCTAACGATGACAGAACTGCTCTACACGCCTATTCCTGCCCATGATTTTGACGACCCAGTTGATCGTCAAACAGGGGGTGTAGCGGGAGGCGTGAAGAGGGTTTTGGGCCCCAGGGTCGGCGCGCCTTGGTTGCTGCGCAGGCGGCTAGTCGCTGCTTGCCCTTCGCCCCTCGGACGCTTACTTTCGGCCGACTGAACCCCGACGACTGCGCCCCGGCTTTTCGTCGGTGCGCCCTCTAATGCGCTGCCCGGCAACGGGAATCAAGGAGCTGACATGCAAAAAACCATACTCGCCACGGATCTGGACGGGACCTTTCTGGGCGGCACACCCGCCCAGCGCACGGCCTTGTACGACTGGATCCTCGCGCGCCGCGAGCAAATTGTCCTGATCTACGCCAGCGGTCGCAGCCTGGGCGCCATGCAGGACGTGCTGGCCGAGTTGCCTCTGCAGCCCGACCACATCATTGCCGATGTGGGCACCAGCTTTTACACCGGCCCGCTGCACCTACCGCACAGCGCCATGGAGACCTGGCTGGATCAGGCTTGGGCATCGGATGCCCGCGAACGCATCCACGCGGTGTTGCGCGGCCATGCGCACTTGCGAATCCAGCCGATGGTGGAAGGCCGACGCATCTCCTGCTTTTACTCCGATGCGTCGCTGGCGCGCGCCGCCTGCGCCGCCATCGTGCCGCTGGGCTTTGATGTACTGCTATCGGCAGAGATTTATTTTGACGTCCTGCCGCGCGGCGTGCAAAAGGGCCCGACCCTGCTCAAGGCGCTGCAGGCCCTGGGCCTGGCACCCGAAAGAACGCTGGTGGCGGGCGACACCCTGAACGATTTGTCGTTGTTTCAGACCGGTCTGGCCGGAGTTGCCGTGGCCAATCAGGAGGCCTTGCTGACCCAGGCGCTGGTCGGCATGGCGAACGTGCATCACAGCGAGCTGGAGGGCGCCGGCGGCGTGCTCGAAGCCTTGCAACGCTTTCATTGAAGGAGAAAAATATGAACACCGAACTGGTCATCGTCTATCACCGTCAACCGTACGAAGAGGTCGTGGAAAACGGTGAAACCACGCTGCGCGAGCCGCGCAGTCCGAACGGCATCCTGCCGTCGATCAAGGGGTTTTTTAGCCATGTGGACAAGGCCATCTGGGTCGCCTGGAAAAAATACCCGGCCGGCAAGCCGGCCAATTTCGAACGTCGCATCACCATGAACGACAGCTTCGGTGCCTACGACGTGGTGCGCCTGCCGCTGGATGCCGCACAGATCAACCAGTTCTACCACGTGACCTCGAAAGAAGCCTTGTGGCCGGTGCTCAACTCCTTCCCCTCGCTGTATTCCACGGAAAACACCCACTGGGCCACGTTTCGCGAGGTGAACCGGCTGTTTGCCGAGGCCGCCTGTGAGCAGGCCGCCCAGGGCGCGGTGGTGTGGGTGCATGACTACAACCTGTGGCTGGTGCCGAAATTCATCCGCCAGTTGCGCCCCGACCTGAAGATCGCCTTTATGCATCACACGCCTTTTCCGGGCCCCGATGTGTTCAATATCATGCCCTGGCGCGACGAGATCCTCGACAGTTTACTGGCCTGCGACATGCTCGGCTTCCATGTTCCGCGCTACAGCCAGAACTTCTGTGCCGTCGCCCAGGGCCTGCGCGCCGGCATCACCCGGCATGAGGCACCCGTGCCCGAGCCGCTGCAGACCACCGGACAAGCCATGTCCGAGCCCATGGTGACAACCAGTCTGGACTACCAGGGGCGCAGCATCCTGATCGACACCTGGCCCATCGGCACCACCCCTGAGCTGATCTCGGCGGTGGTGGAATCCGAAGCCGGCCTGGCCCGCACCGCCAAAATCCGCAGCGACCTGAGCGCCGAAATTCTGATCGTGTCGGTCAGCCGGGTGGACTACGCCAAGGGCACGCGCCAGCAACTCGAGGCCTTTGACCGCCTGCTGCACCGTCGGCCCGAGCTGGCCGGAAAGGTCAAGCTGCTGCTGGTGACGGTATCGGCGGCCGACGGCATGGAGGCCTACAAGATTGAGCAGCGTAAGATCGAGCAGCTGGTGGGACGCATCAACGGCCATTTCGGCACCATGAGCTGGCTACCCATCATGCTCTCGACCACGCCCTTGCCTTTTGAAGAAGTAGTCTGCGCCTACCGCGCGGCCGACATCGCTTGGATCACCCCCCTGCGCGATGGCCTGAATCTGGTCGCCAAGGAGTTTGTGGCGGCCAAAAAAGGCAAGTCCGGCGTGCTGGTGTTGTCGGAGTTTGCGGGTTCGGCCATGGAGCTCGATGATGCCGTGCTGGTCAACCCCTTCAGCCGCAGCTCCATGGACGACGCCCTTGACCAGGCGCTGGACATGCCGGAGGATGAGCGCCTCGCCCGCATGCAGCGGCTGTGGGCCCATGTCCAGAAGTACGACATCGCTTACTGGACCCGGCATGTGCTGAGCCGGTTTGCCAAGCTCACGGATTCAGGCAAATAAGAAGAGCGCCGGGGCGCCGGGCCGGCTTGGGGCGGGCGGGCCCCGCCGTCGGCCTGGGTCCCGCCGCCCTTCCCCGTAAAATCGCCCGATGTTCTCGATTAAACAAGACCTGCTTGCGGCCCTGGCCGCCGGGCTGGAAGAATTTTCCCCCGGCGCCGGCGCCAGCGCTGCTTTTGAGTCCCCCAAGGTGGCGGCACACGGCGATTTCGCCTGTACCGCCGCCATGCAACTGGCCAAGGGGCTCAAGCAGAACCCGCGCCAGGTCGCCGAGGGTTTGAAGGCGATCTTGCTCGCCAGCCCGGTGTTTGAACACTGGGTTGATACGATTGAAATTGCCGGCCCCGGCTTTATCAACATCAAACTCAAAGCGGTTGCTAAACAGGAAACAGTACGTGAAGTACTGCATGCTGGTGCGCAATACGGGGTCAAACCCATCAGCGATGAAAAAACCATCGTCGAGTTTGTATCGGCCAACCCAACCGGGCCGTTGCATGTGGGCCATGGCAGGCAGGCCGCGCTGGGCGATGCGATTTGCAAGCTGTTTGTGACACAAGGTGTGCAGGTGTACCGCGAGTTTTATTACAACGATGCGGGCGTGCAAATCCATACACTGGCAATCAGCACCCTGGCACGTGCACAAGGCTTAAAACCGGGCGACAAAGAGTGGCCGGAGGCGGCCTACAACGGCGACTACATTGCCGACATCGCAGACGATTTTCTGGCTAAGAAAACCGTCAAGTCTGATGACCGTGCGTTCACCGCATCAGGTGATATTCGTGACATTGATTCGATTCGCCAATTCGCGGTTGCCTATTTGAGGCACGAGCAGGATTTGGATTTGAAGGCCTTCTCGGTTCAGTTCGACAATTATTACCTTGAGTCGAGCTTGTATAGCTCAGGCCGCGTCGAAGCCACCGTCGCCAAACTGAAAACCGCCGGCAAGACCTACGAGCAGGACGGCGCGCTGTGGCTCAAGTCCACCGACTATGGCGACGACAAAGACCGCGTGATGAAAAAGAGCGACGGCAGCTACACCTACTTTGTGCCTGATGTGGCCTACCACCTTGCCAAATGGGAGCGCGGTTACAGCCGCGCCATCAACATCCAGGGCATGGACCACCACGGCACCATCGCCCGCGTGCGCGCTGGCTTGCAAGCTGCTGGCGAAAGCGTGCCCCAAGGCTACCCCGACTATGTTCTGCACACCATGGTGCGCGTGGTGCGCAACGGTGAAGAAGTAAAAATTTCAAAACGCGCTGGCAGCTATGTGACGCTGCGCGACCTGATCGAATGGACCAGCGCCGATGCCGTGCGCTTCTTTTTACTTAGCCGCAAGCCCGATACCGAATACATTTTCGACATCGACCTCGCGCTGGCCAAAAACAACGAGAACCCGGTCTATTACGTGCAGTACGCCCATGCGCGCATCTGCTCGGTGTTGTCAAACTGGGGCGGCGAGGTGGCAGACCTGAAGGGTGCTGACCTGTCGCCCCTGGACAGCCCGCAGGCGCAAGCGCTGATGCTGCTGATCGCCAAATACCCCGACATGCTGACCAACGCCGCCAGCGGATTTGCACCGCACGACGTGGCCTTTTACCTGCGTGAGCTGGCCGCCTGCTACCACAGCTATTACGATGCAGAGCGCATTCTGGTGGACGATGCGGTGCTTAAAACCGCGCGCCTAGCGTTGGTCGCGGCGACCGCGCAGGTGTTGCACAATGGCTTGGCTGTGCTGGGTGTTAGCGCGCCCCGCAAAATGTGAATCCACAAAAGATGGCCTCAGAATGACGCACTCGACCAAAAGCAGAATGCTGATTCCATTTTCAGATCGATACGAGATTAGGCGCGAAGCCGCAGACAGTGCTGTAGCACGGCAAGGTGAAGCAACAACATATCGTATTGATATGGAAATGGAATGACTATGAACAAACAACGCGGCGGCACGCTGCTGGGCATCATCATTGGCGGGCTGCTGGGCCTGGGTGCGGCGCTGGCAGTGGCGGTTTACGTGACCAAGGTGCCCGTACCATTTTTGAACAAAAGCCAGTCGCACAGCGCTGAAAACGATGCCGCTGAAGCACAAAAGAACAAGGACTGGAACCCGAACACCCCGCTGGCGGGTAAAAATCCGGCCCGCCCTTCTGCTGTGGCCTCTGGCTCGGTAGGTACTGCGCCCC
>Ga0335398_10002221_pt1 | contig 31162 bp, 25 predicted proteins | sample BON03_FD_205742 | JGI IMG/M metagenome (GOLD analysis project Ga0335398, IMG submission 205742) | Freshwater microbial communities from Lake Bonney liftoff mats and glacier meltwater in Antarctica - BON-03 (spades assembly) (version 2) | ecosystem: Environmental > Aquatic > Freshwater > Ice >... | reverse complement strand
GGGCGGAGATCATTCAAGACTGCGTGGCAATGTATGCCACCGGTTTGCATTGCACGGTTGGCGGTGAGTTAGTTACACCTCAGCCCGGCGGATTTTATGGCGGCTGGATAACACCAGAACTGGTTGGTCCGTTTAAAGGGGTTCCCGGTAGTTCGGGTTGGTAAAAAAGTTTCGGTTTGCCTACTTATTCGACACTTTGGCTGTTAGGGGTGCCCACCTGAAAGAACTCGACGTTCAGTTGCGCTTTACTATTACACGGCTTCGAAACATGTTTATGAAGAATTGCCCAACTAAGGCACTGATTTTCGTGCAAGAAACGATACTGAAGAACACGAAGCCAGTATTGCAAAAAATAAAACATTTTTTAAAAGACTAAAGCGCCTCACTCGAAAGATTACATCTAACAAAACAGATTTTTGATTGAGCCGTTTATTTTGTATTTGAATTTAAATTTTTATGGTGTTGAATGAACAAGCAAAAAGCTATGCTTGCTGAAAAGACAGAAAGTTTTTTAGTTTTATTATTTGCCTTTTCAATTTTTCTGTGGAAACCAGGCATTTATGTTTCATCAGCATTAATAATCACTTACACCTTAATTCTTTTTGTTAGCAGTCAAAACTATAGGCAGCAATACCTCAGCTCAAATGCTGCAATGGTTAGCGTGGCGATGTTTATTGTGGGCATTGTCACTTCGCTTATCGCGATGCAAGAAAGTGATGACGTGTTGTGGGCAGCTCGCAAAACTTTATTTTTGTTGGTTATCGGCTTTCTATTTATTGCGTTTAAAAAAACAAATAATAAAAAAATTGCGTTTTACGGCTTAGTTGCTGGTTTCTGGGTTGCATCACTTTTAACAATATTTAAAAACTGGCACTTAATAGGAAAAATCACGCGTGTTGAAGGTACATGGCCTCAAGGTACGTGGGACGCTCTTTTAGGGTTATTTTTTGTGTTTTTAGTGGTGAGCATCAGACATTCTGTGCTTTCATTTAAAGCAAAGCTGTTCATCATTGTGACGTTCTGCATGTCAATCTATCAACTCATATGGGCAGGTGGTCGTATACCCTTGGTTGCAAGTGTAGTGGTGCTGGTATTGTATTTACTCTCACTTAAGCTGACTAAGCGCATTGTATTGAATACAGCCTTGGCTGCCATTGTTGCCGTTACCGTTTCAGTGACTGTATTTAAAGACAGCGCAGATAATTTTGTTAACCGCATGCAAAGCATTACTGATGTGAAAAATGATGACTATTGGGTCAGGCTAAATTTGTGGAAAGTAGGGTTTAACCATGCCGTATTTTTTATGAAAAACGAGCCCTCAAGTTTTCTTTTTGGTGCGGGTGGCAAAAGCTATGGGCCTATGCAAATCGAATTTTTCAAAGATATGCCAATGAATCAAGCAGATCGAGAGAAATTTACAGGCTTTGGCTACCCGTCGGGTGACAGCCATAATATGTATATAGATAGCGTATTAAAAAACGGCATCGTTTGGACAGTTTTATTTTTGTTTTATCTCTTATGGTTAGCCACAGGTTTTAAAATTAAAAATACATGGCAACGACCCGAACCTTTTATTTTGTTAGCCTTCTACGTTGTATTAGGTATGGCTTACACCATACTTCCACACTTTTTCACTTATTTTTTAATTTTTTTTATGGTGTATTTACTTTCATCGGTTCAGAAAAATCAGTCACCATTAAGTTAAAATTGATCTTGAAGGTAATGAAGGGTCGGCAAGTCTTTTTGCGCCCTCATTGCTTCTAATCATCGCTCGTTTTGAGTTAATCTAGCGCCCCATTTGTCATAGCGCTATGATGTAAAACTCAAAACATTGGTTCGATATAACCACCGCGTATGCATAATAAAAACAAACATACTGAAACGATTTCAAACCTGCGTATACCGCTTGCATTTGAAGAGTGGCTCACGGTGATCGTGATGGCACTGTTGGCTTTAATTACGTTTTCAAATGTGTTGGTGCGCTACTTTACTGATCAGTCTTTTGCCTGGACAGAAGAGATTTCTATTTTTCTTATGATTGTGCTGGCATTGGTAGCCGGTTCAGCGGCCTTTGTTCGGCATGCACATATTCATATTGAATATTTTGTACAAAGGCTTTCAAACCATAAACAGCTTTTTCTTGCCCAGTTGTCGGCGTTATTGTGTAGCGCGTTTTTTGGGGTTTTGGCTATTTTAAGTGCCCGATTGGTTTGGGATGACTACCGCTATGAAGAGGTTTCTCCCGGCATTGGTGTGCCGCAATGGTGGTATACGGTTTGGTTACCTGCTTTATCAATGGTGATTGCTTTGCGCCTTTTTGGGGTCTGGCTTCGCCTGAGGAAGCCGTCATGATTGGCATTGTGCTTTTTAGTGTTTTTGTTGTACTCATGGTGATTGGCGTTCCCATTGGCGTGGCAATGGGAATTGCCGCCACCATATCGATTGCTCTGGCTAACACCGATACCCTTTGGTTTGGTTTATTAGCCGTGCCGCAAAACTTTTATGCCAGTCTGGGCAAGTACCCTTTACTGGCCTTACCGATGTTTGTATTGGTGGGCACAATATTTGAACGCTCTGGCGTTGCAAGCCGTTTAGTCAACTTGGCGATTTCTATATTGGGCCGCGGTAGGGGCGTGTTGCCAATTGTTGCTATTTTAGTGGCCATGTTGCTCGGTGGCATTTCAGGGTCTGGCCCTGCCACCGCTGCGGCGGTTGGTGGCGTCATGATCGTAGCAATGACCCGTGCAGGTTACCCTAAAGCGTTTTCAGCTAGCGTGATTGGGGCCTCTGCTGCCATCGACATTCTTGTGCCGCCTTCAATCGCATTAATTGTGTATTCAATTTTGGTGCCTAGTGCGTCAGTGCCTGCGATGTTTGCAGCGGGTTTATTTCCTGGTTTGTTGTTTGGCTTAGCCTTAATGGTTCCCGCTTATTTTTTATCTCGTCACTACAATTTGGGTCTTGCTGAAGTCACGTTGCCAAAACCTAAATTTTGGTCCAGCTTAATTGAGGCGTCTTGGGGTTTGGCTGCACCCGTTTTAATTTTGGGTGGTATGCGTGCAGGCCTTTTTACCCCTACAGAAGCCGCCGTTGTGGCCGTTTTTTATGGCTTGTTTGTAGGTATGGTGATCTACCGCACCATTACTTTTCGTGACTTATATTTTATTTTGCGCGATGCGGGTGAGTTGTCTGCCATCATTTTGATGGTGGTTGCTTTAGCAGGTATTTTTGCTTATTCATTATCAACATTGGGCATCATTGACCCCATAACCCAAGCGATTGTTCATTCTGGTCTGGGCGAGTACGGCATTATTGTTTTGTTAATTATTTTGCTCATTTTTGTCGGTATGTTTTTAGATGGCATTTCAATCTTTTTGATTTTTGTACCATTACTCATGCCCATCGCATTATTTTTTGAATGGAACTTAGTTTGGTTCGGTATTTTGTTAACTGTTATGGTGGCAATTGGCCAATTTACCCCGCCCATTGCCGTCAATCTCATGGTGTCGTGCAAAATAGCAGGGGTACCCATTGAAGACACCATTCGATGGGTGTTATGGTTGTTACTCGCCACCTTTTTACTGCTTGCCTTACTGATTATTTTTCCAGCAATCGCAACATGGTTTCCAGAGTGGCTTGGGTATTAACGTTTAATTGTTGGTATTTAAACCTTACTAACAGTATCACCAGATCCAACAGCAGCACAAGAATCATCTGTATTAAAAATCAATAACAACATTCAATGAGGCAGAACATAATGACTATTAAAAATAATCTCAAACTCGTTTTAGCTATCAGCACATTAGCTTTTGCGGCGGTTACACAGGCGCAAGGCTATAAAGAAGAGTACAAACTATCGCTCGTTGTGGGTACTGCATTCCCATGGGGTAAGGGCGGTGAAATTTGGGCTGATCTTGTTAAAGAGCGCACCAATGGGCGTATTAATATCAAGTTATACCCAGGTGTATCGCTGGTTCAGGGCGATCAAACCCGTGAATTTTCTGCATTGCGTCAAGGCGTGATTGATATGGCGGTGGGTTCAACCATTAATTGGTCACCGCAAGTTAAAGAATTAAATGTCTTTTCACTGCCATTTTTAACCACAACTTTTGCGGGCACTGATGCCATGACGCAAGGTGAGGTGGGCAAAAAGATTTTTGAGGCGATTGACCAAAAAGGCGTCTTACCGCTTGCGTGGGGTGAAAACGGCTTCAGGCAGTTAAGCAACTCTAAACTTGTTATTGCTACCCCTGCAAATTTAAAAGGTCTCAAAATTCGTGTGGTGGGTTCACCATTATTTATTGACACGTTCACTGCACTCGGCGCCAACCCCACTCAAATGAGCTGGGCTGATGCGCAACCCGCTTTAGCCAGCGGCGCAGTCGATGGCCAAGAAAACCCACTCTCTATTTTCTTAGCTGCAAAAATGCAAAATCTTTCACAGAAATACATCACACTGTGGAGTTACATGAATGACCCGTTGGTGTTTGTGGTGAACAAAGAGGTGTGGAAGTCATGGTCAGCTGAAGATCAGAAAATTGTTCGTCAGGCGGCGCTTGATGCGGGTAAGCAGCAAATCGCACTGGCCCGTGAACCGTTAGAGCAAAAAATTGCTGCCCTCGGTGTTGAGATCACGACACTAACGCCCGCTCAAACGGCACAGTTTGTGAGCGCTACAAAAGGCGTTTACGACAAGTGGGCCCAGCAAATTGGCCCTGACTTAGTCAAAATGGCAGAAAAGGCTGTGGCTACAACCAAGTAATGACAACTTTTTGAAATAAGAGGCCAGTCGTTATATCTGTCTGGACCTCTAACATCATTCATCTTATTTTTACGTTACGACTGCAGTAATGCCGTTTCAATAAAATATACGCCTTGTCTTAGACTCCTTAATTAAAGTATTTGCTTTACTTTGCCCAAATGATTTTCTATTATTTCTGAAAGTGGTTCATGACGTAAGCCTATGTAAACCATTTGATTGTGAATAGCTTTGTCGTTATTGCTAGAAGCCTCAAATCTCACTCTGCCACCTGCATAATGAACAATAACGGGGCCATGCCTATCGGTTTCCATAAACCCTTTCATTCGAACGATGCTTCGGGGTAATGACTTAAGGGCTTTTTTTAGATGGTCTGCTGAAACCTTGCTGGGTGCTTTCCATACCCCAGTTTGAAAAGGATGGTCAGGATCATCATTCGATTGATGTTCATTATCGTGATGGTGTGCAGGGTCTTCGCACTTGGGGGTACACATACCTGAACCACCATAAGCAGTTTGTAGGCCGGCGAGTGCCTGAAGGGCTACCTTTCCGTATTTTGCATTAACAAGCGGAATATTGCCGAATTTTTTTAACAAAGCCGTTCGAACTGTTCTGATGGTCTCTGTTGATATCAAGTCAGTCTTGTTGAGTACCAAAATATCAGCAGAAGCCAGTTGTCGTTCTACCGTATCAGCCAGAATTGGGTCATTCGCTTGTTCAAGAATATGTTCTGAATCAACTAAAACAATGACACCCTCTAGTTGTAACATGGGGTCTGACATGCCGACCTGTGCGATACGACTAGGGTCTGAAACCCCGCTGGCTTCAATGATTATCCACTCTGGGGTTAATTCACGTGACAACACCTGCATCAGTGCGGCATCTAGCCCTGAACCGATTGAACAACACACACACCCATTCGAAAGACTAATTGTGTCGCCATCATGTTGTTCAATCAAGCTTGCGTCGATGTTAATTGAGCCAAAATCGTTAACTAACACTGCGATTCGTCTACCTTGATTATGACTGAGTATATGGTTTAAGAGGGTTGTTTTACCAGCACCTAAAAAACCACCCAAAACAGTCAAAGGAATGCGCAACTTTTCAACCTTTGCCATCTTCAAGCACCAGGTAATGGAAGAGGGCGCCCTCCTAAAACTGTACCGACTACAACGATATCTTTAAGTTTTTCAGGTGCGGTATCTGTGGGGTCGCTCTCTAAAACACAGAAGTCTGCAAACTTACCGATTTCTATTGAGCCTATTTTATCTTCCATCTTTAAGGTGTAAGCGGCACCCATAGTGATCGCATAAAGTGCTTGATCAACTGTAATGCGCTCACTTTCACCTAAAATTCTACCAGACGCTGTTTGACGATTGACCGCGCACCATGCTGTAAATAAAGGCCCAATAGGGGTGATGGGTGCATCAGAATGAATAGCTAGCGGAATACCAAGGCGCGAAGCAGTGCCGCAGGCATCCATACGGTTAGCCCTGTCTGGACCCATTGTCATCGCATAGTGTGCATCACCCCAATAAAAAAGATGATTAGCAAATAAGTTAACGCACATGCCTAACTTTGCAATTTGTTTGAATTGAGCCGTATCAGCCATTTGACAGTGTTGCAATGTATGGCGGTGATCATGACGGGGGTGAGCGTCAAGCGCTTTCTCAACTGCTTCAAGAGTAACCTGCGTGGCTTCATCGCCGTTAGTATGAATATGAAGTTGTACACCTGCGCGATGGTATTTTTCTACGATACCGTCAATGTCATCTGGTGACGTCACCCACATGCCATTAGGTGCGCCATTAAAATAACCCGGCCAGCGCACGCGCGCTGTAAAGCCCTGAATTGATCCGTCAACAACAAGTTTAACCATTCCAAAATGAAGTTTGTCGTGGTTATACTTAAAAACGTTGTTTAGTTTTTCGAGACACTGCTCAACATTTCGGCCAAACAACATACCTGAAGCGGCGGGCACAATGCGTACGGGGTAATCAGGGTTCATCGTATGTTTAGACATTGACACGATTCCTTCTTCGTGTAGCTCATTGACCAAGTCTGTTGCGGTTGTAACCCCAGCAACTTGTGCAACTTTGCCAAACATATCTAAACACTCAGGCGTTTGACCTAATGTGCGAAATGGGTTGCCCAATAAACGAGTGACTGGAAACATCGCTGCAAATTCAAGTAGTTCACCCGTAGGTTCACCGTTCTCAAAATGCACAATCCCTTCAATATCTGTGTCACGATCAATGCCGGCTTGTTCAAGAGCAAGGGAATTTGTGTTCATAAGATGCATGCTGGCATGCATTACAGCGACAACATTTTCTGTAGATACTTTGTTTAAGTCATTTATAGTCATGCGTTGTGAACCAAAATAGATTGGGTCAAAACCCCAACCTATAATTTGTTTACCCGCTTCTGTTTTTTTAGCTTGATCCAACAGACGCTCAACAACTTCGTCAATTGTTTTTAAGCCTTTCCAAATTTTTCCGTCAGGACCTTTTCTGTCGTAATAGCCTACATAGACATATAACCAAACTACACCTTCATGCAGGTGACAATGCGCTTCAATTAAACCTGGCATCATGACTTTGTCTGCATAGCGATCGTCGTTTTTTACTTCACCCCAAGCGAGTACATCAGACTCTGAACCGACAGCAAGAATACGTCCATCACGCACGGCAACGTGTGTTGCAGTGGGCTGGGCTGGGTTCATTGTAAGAATGCTTTTAGCACGAAATACGGTTGTTTGTGAAATCGTTGTACTTAATTGACCCATAATATTTGCTCCTAAATGCTGAGAAGAAATCGCTCATCGAGCGGTGCTTTAACTTGATTATTTTCTACGGTTACAAAGTGGCAAGCCACTTTATGACCGGGTATAACTTCACGTAATAATGGTGCTTCTAGCTCGCATTTTGGTTTCATAGCTGGGCAACGACCAGCAAAGCGACAGCCTTTTGGCGGGTTGATAGGGCTTGGCGGATCGCCGATTAATTTAATTCGGTTAGCCGCTTTTTTTCTTCCACCACTAACTGTTGGCACAGCAGACATTAATGCAACACTGTAGGGGTGCAACGGCCTAGAAAAGAATGCTTCTCGGGTTGCTTGCTCGACTATTTGGCCCAAATACATGACACAGATATCGTCACAAATATATTCAACAACTGCCATATCATGGCTAATAAAAAGAAATGATTGGTTACGCTCACGTTGAATACGACGCAGTAGATTTAAAACTTGAGCTCTTATGGCAATATCAAGTGCTGAGACAGGTTCGTCGCAGACAATAAGTTCAGGGTCAGTTGCTAGCGCCCGCGCAACGTTAAGGCGCTGACGTTGGCCGCCTGAAAATTGATGTGGAAAAAGCATTTGTTGATCTTCACGTAAACCAACAAGCCGAAAGAGTTCTTTTACTTTTTCTTTCTGTTCTTCAGGCGTGCCGACACCCAGTAAGACTAAAGGTGTCAAAACAATATCACCGGCGCGCTGTCGAGGATTTAATGAAGAGTAGGGGTCTTGAAAGACGAGCTGTAAATTTCTACGTTGATGGCGCAGTGCTTCCCCTTCAAGATGGGTCAGGTCAACACCATTAAAGTGAACACTACCTGAAGTGATGGCTACTAAACGCATGACAGATAAAGCCGTTGTGGTTTTGCCTGAACCCGATTCGCCCACAATTGCCAAAGTTCTTCCGCGCTTAACATCAAAAGAAACGCCATCAACAGCATGAACAATAGCAGCAGGTTTACCCCAGCCACTACGCTTGCCTTTAAAATGAACTTTTAAGTTTTTGACAGAGAGTAATGGTGTTGAATGATCAGTATTATTCATACCTGCCCCTCAAAAAGCCAGCAGGCTACTTTTTGAGTTAAACCTGTTTGAAATGAGGGCGGAAAAGCCTCACGACATTTAGCCATAACGCGATCACAACGATCTGCGAAAGGACAGCTTTCACCTCTTTCCCAAACAGAAGGTACGACGCCAGGAATTTCAGGCAGGTCAGGCCGATCAAATGTGGGGTTGGGGTCTAGCTCAGGTAAACAGGCAATAAGACCTTGGGTGTAGGGGTGTGCAGGTTTATCAAGAATTTCAGTCGTTAAACCCTCTTCAACCACTCGACCGCCATACATAACCACAACTCGGTCTGACATTTCAGATACAGCACCCATATCGTGCGTAATTAAAATAATTGCTGTGCCACGTTGCTGTTGTTCACGAAGTAGATCAAATATTTGAGCCTGAACCGTCACGTCGAGCGCAGTAGTAGGTTCGTCTGCGATTAATACATCGGGGTTACATGCCATCGCCATAGCGATCATGACTCGTTGACGCATGCCGCCTGACAATTGATGTGGGAACTCATCAATTCTTTGTTCTGGTACGGGTATTTCGACTGACTTAAGAATTTCAATGGTACGGGTGCGGGCTTCAGATTTGGTTAACCCCTGATGAAGGCGAAGCGGTTCACTAATTTGATCGCCAACGGTATAAACCGGGTTCAATGCAGTCATGGGTTCTTGAAAAATCATTGAGATTTTATTGCCCCGAATCTTACGAACGTCATTGATTGAAAATTGAGCAAGATTTTGTCCGCTTAATTCTATAGACCCTTGAGTGATTTCACCCGGTTCAGGAATAAGGCGCATGATGGCAAGCGCTGTCATGCTTTTCCCGCAACCTGATTCACCAACTAAGCATAGGGTTTCACCTGCATAAACAACAAAGCTGATGTCATTTAAGACTGGGGCAGCGCCTTGGCGCCCTTTAAACGCCACAGTAAGATTTTTGACGTTGAGCAATGGTTCTTGAGCTAAATGGGTTTGCAATATCATGTTTAAACTCGCTCGCGTAGGCGCGGGTTAAATGCATCATTCAAACCATCACCAATTAAGCTTACAGCCAGAACGGTTAAGAAAATAGCAATGCCGGGCAAGGTCACAGCCCACCAAGCAATTAAAATATAGGGTCGGCTATTGCCTATCATTAGGCCCCAACTCATCATATTTGGGTCACCAAGACCTAAAAATGAAAGACCTGCTTCAAAGAGAATGGCGGTGCCAATAGCTAGCGTTGCTGAAACAATCAGAGGTGCTATGGCATTAGGTAAAATAACTTTCCAAATAATTCGACTACTTCTTGCGCCAATGACACGCTCTGCCAAAACGTAATCTAACCGCTTAAGTCTTATAAATTCACCCCGGGTCAGACGCGCAGTGTTTGTCCAACTCACAATACCAATCGCAACTGAAATAATCCAAATAGTGGGTGAAAAAAGTGTGACTAACACCATAGCAAATAGCAAAGAGGGTAAGACTTGAAAAAATTCAGTTATTCGCATCAGTATTTCATCAATTGTGCCACCGTAGTAACCTGCTAGCGCACCAATAAAAATACCGATAACAACAGATAAAATTGCAGCCACAATACCGACTAGTAAAGTCGCTCTGCCGCCGTAAATTAAACCTGTCAAAATATCACGCCCAAGATAATCTGTGCCCAGTAATGCAAATTCAGAACCAGGGGGTTCCATTGGCGGGCCAATAATTTCAAAAGGGTCAACACCCATTATTAAGGGGCCAAATATAGATATTAAAATAATTGAAGATAATAAGATAAACCCCAACACAGCAGAAGGGTTACGGCAAAAAACGTTTAAAGCTTCTTTACCTTGACTTAATGGTTTAGGTTTGTTGCTAAGTAATGCGGGTTTAGCTATAGAATTTTGTGACATTATTTTATTCTCGGGTCAATAATTCTATAGGCGACGTCAGTTAATTGGTTCATGATAATGACTAAGAACGACGCAAAAAAGAGTATGCCCAGCATTGTGGGGTAGTCTCGGCGTAAAACTGAGTCAAAAGCAAGCCTTCCCAAGCCCGGCCAGTTAAAGACTGTTTCTACAAGAATAGCCCCAGCTAAAACATTTCCAAATTGCAAGCCTAGAACGGTTATGACGGGTAATACTGCGTTACGAAGTGCGTGCTTATACAAAACGATGAATTCAGACAGCCCTTTTGCACGAGCTGTTCGAATGTAGTCAGCAGACAAGGCCTCAATCATGCTTGCCCTCGATAAACGACTGTATTGAGCCACATAGACAAATGCAAGCGTAAAAGCAGGTAAAACCAAGTGGTGCAAGACATCAATAACACCCGCTATACCCCCATGGCTCATACCCGCTGATCTCATGTCAGACACGGGAAAAATTGGAAATACAGAGGCAAAAAGAATAATTAAAACGATACCAGTCCAGAATACTGGTGCGGAATACCCCACAATTGATAGCGTGGTGACTATTTGTGAAAGTAAGCCATTAGGCTTGCGTGCGGCCAATGCGCCTAAAGATGTACCGACAATAAAAGCAAGTAATACAGAAACAATTACTAGTAAAAGTGTAGCGGGTACACGTTCAAAAATAAGTTCAGTTACAGGTGCATTAAAAAAGTACGATGTGCCAAAATCACCCATCATGATGTTTTTAAGATATATGCCCAATTGAACGATAAATGGTTGATCAAGGCCAAATTGAACCCTTAATTGATCTCTTAGCGCTTCGCTCATGCCGCCCATTGACCCTGCTATCGTTTCAACAGGGTCACCCGGTGCGATATGAATAAGCAGAAAATTTAATGTAATAACCGCTAACAAAAGCAAAATTGCGTATGTGAGGCGCTTAATAATAAAATTTACCATTACTTTTTCCTTGACTGACAAGCAGTCAACCTCTAGCAATAAATATAATGGCTAGAGGTTAATTTAATTCATGTACAGTTAAGATCAAATTGGGCATTCAAAGCGCTATTTGGCTTAAACGGTTAGTCTTATTTCAAATAGACTTCATCGTATGGTGAAAAAGGCCCCCAGATTGAGGTGGGCACGTTGCCGACTTGAGGAGTTGTTAAAGTCATGTATGGAACTTCAACTGTATAAATAATGGGTGCATCGTTAACAACTATTTGCTGAAACTCTTTGTATAAAGCTTTGCGTTTTTCTAAATTGGTTTCAACACCAGCTTGTGCCATCAATTCATCAACTCTTGGGTTCACGTAAGACTGTGTATTTGTCCAAATAACGGGACGAATATTTTTTGAATCGTACGTGCGATGCACACCAATAACAGGGTCACCCCAGTTAAACACAATATCAGTAGTCAAATCAAAGTCTTTGTTGGCAATACGCGTCGACCATGACGGAAAGTCAGCTGATGCGCGAATTTCTGCTTTAACACCAATTTTCTTTAATTGTGCACGCATGTATTCCATAACGTTTTTACCAACTGAATCGGTTCCTGGTAAAAAGTCAAGTGTGACTTCCATGCGCTCGCCATTTGCGTTGGGTTTGTAACCGGCTTCATCAAGCAATGCTTTGGCTTTATTAAGATCAAGTTTGTATTGATTGAGATCGGTCGTGATTAAAGGGCTTGACCCGATAATTGGGCTATATGTTGGTTTAGCAAACCCTGAGTTCAAAGCTTTGGCAATAAAGTTTTTGTCTAGAGCGTAAGCAAATGCTTGTCGAACTTTGACATCATCAAAAGGTTTTCTAGTTGTATTAAAAGCGACCCAGCTTATGGCGCCAATACCCTCATAACCTTTTTCATTTATAACAATACCTTTGTTGGTTTGAGCCCGGCGCAATTGTGTTGGGTCACCGATAAAAGGCAGCATTTGAATGTCACCACGCTCAAGACCAATTAACAAAGTTGTTTGATCAGGATTAATTTGAATGACAATGCGATCAAGGTATGGTTTTCCCTCTATAAAAAACTTGTCAAATCTCTCAAGTATGACTTCTTTTCCAGGCACGAATTCTTTAAGCTTAAAGGGACCAGAACCCACTAATTCTTTAGAGTTTCTTGGATGTGATTTCACATCTTGACCATCACCGTAAATATGTTTGGGTAATATAGGTGATAGTGCGGGTGACAAAGCAATCAGCAATGCTGGATGTGGTTGAGAAAGATTCAACACTACAGTGAAATCATCAGGGGTTTCGATTTTTTCAACAACCGCAAACATGGTTTGAAACGGGTGATTAGCTTTGATCGTTTCAAGGGAAAATTTAACGTCTTCTGATGTGATGGGGTGACCATCATGAAATACAGCATTTTTACGGAGTTTTAACGTTAATTTTTTACCGTCGTCTGACCATTTCCATGACTCAGCTAAATAGGGTTGTGGGTTCCACTTATCATCAAACCGTAACAAACTAGCAAATAATTGGGTGCTAGGTAAAGCTGTTGCCAAGCCTGATTGCACCGCGCCATTTAAATGTCGAGGGTTCTGATACAAACCCACCACAAGTGTGCCCCCCTTTTTAGGGGTTTCAGCAGCAATGGCACCTGTTGCCAGAAGAGCGGTAAAGGTAACTGCTGTAACCAATTTAGCGAATTTTTTTATTTTTAACATAGCGCACGTCTCCGTTTAATTTAACTTATACCCATCTAAGCAAATTTTGAACTGTTAAATTTGATAATATCAAACTCAGCCTAGCACTATGTTTTTTTTGGTCATAGAACCACAGCTTAGTTTTCGATAGAACCAGTATGTATCTCTGACGCTTGATGGGTTAAGTTAAAAATTAAGGCCGAGTTCATTACAGCAAAAAGGTATTTTTTTTATGACATTGTTTAGTTTCAAACTGAATATAAGGTAATAGGTATAAAGTAAGTTTTCTCTCGGGTTTTGCGATGCGTAATTTGCTCCCTATGGCCGTCATTGATAAATACAATTAGGTTTAATTGTTTAATAGTTTTAATATAAAGGCTGAATAAAACAACAAATTAAGGAGTTGACTATGTCTAACTCAGGTAAATGCCCTGTCATGCACGGCGCAAATACGACTGAAAGTAAGTCAGTCATGAGCTGGTGGCCTAACGCGCTCAAACTTGAAATTTTGAATCAGCACGACACCAAAACAAACCCACTTAAAGATTTTAATTACGCAGACGAAGTCAAAAAACTTGACTTTAAGGCGCTTAAGCAAGACATGATCGCGCTCATGACTGAAAGCCAGCCTTGGTGGCCGGCCGATTGGGGTCACTACGGTGGCTTGATGATTCGCTTAACTTGGCATGCAGCGGGCTCATACCGTATTGCAGACGGTCGCGGTGGCGCCGGTACCGGTAACCAACGCTTTGCCCCGCTTAACTCATGGCCTGACAACGTAAACCTAGACAAAGCACGTCGTTTGCTGTGGCCCATTAAAAAGAAATACGGTAACAAGCTGAGCTGGGCCGATTTAATCACTCTAGCAGGCACTGTTGCTTATGAGTCAATGGGTCTGAAAACCTATGGTTTTGCGTTCGGTCGCGCCGATATCTGGCAACCTGAAATTGACATCAATTGGGGTTCAGAAAAAGAATGGCTGGCTGATAATCGCTATGCGAGCGAAAGCCGAGAAAGCTTAACAAACCCACTGGCTGCGGTTCAAATGGGCCTCATTTATGTCAACCCTGAAGGCGTTATGGGTCAACCTGACCCGATTCGCACGGCACACGATATTCGTTTAACGTTTGCACGCATGGCAATGAACGACGAAGAAACGGTTGCGTTGACAGCCGGCGGTCACACAGTGGGTAAATGCCACGGTAATGGTGATGTTAATAACTTAGGGCCTGTGCCTGAAGGTGCAGACATCAATGAACAGGGTTTAGGCTGGATCAACCATAAAACCAGAGGTATTGGTCGAGATACCGTCAGCAGTGGTATTGAGGGCGCCTGGACAACCCACCCCACTCAATGGGACAACGGTTATTTTCAAATGTTGCTGAATCACGATTGGGAACTGAAAAAAAGCCCCGCCGGTGCTTGGCAATATGAGCCCGTCAGTATTAAAGAAGAAGATAAGCCTGTTGATGTTGAAGACGCATCGATTCGCTTAAACCCCATCATGACCGATGCTGACATGGCCATGAAAGTAGACCCTGAATACCGCAAGATTTCTGAGCGTTTCTACAAAGACCCTGCTTATTTTTCAGAAGTATTTGCGCGTGTATGGTTCAAGCTTACGCACCGTGACTTAGGTCCTAAAGTGCGTTACATAGGGCCTGATGTGCCAGCAGAAGACCTGATCTGGCAAGACCCTGTTGCGGTTGGAAACAAAGCCTATGACGTGAATGCTGTAAAAGCAAAAATCGTAGCGGCTGGTTTGTCAATCAGTGACATGGTTTCTACCGCATGGGACAGTGCACGTACATATCGTGGTTCAGATTTACGTGGTGGCGCCAACGGTGCTCGCATTAGATTGGCCCCCCAAAATGATTGGCAAGGTAACGAGCCTGTTCGGTTAGCTAAAGTGTTGGCTGTATTAGAAGCCATTGCTAAAGAAAATGGCGCAAGTGTTGCTGACGTCATTGTGTTGGCAGGTAATGTCGGTATTGAGCAAGCTGCCAAAGCGGCAGGTCATACCGTAACTGTTCCATTCACGCCAGGTCGTGGCGATGCAACTGCCGAACAAACCGATATTGAATCGTTTGAGGTGCTCGAGCCGACCCATGACGGTTTCCGTAATTTTCTCAAGCAAAACTACGACATCACTGCCGAAGAGCTCATGCTTGATCGCACACAGCTCATGGGTTTAACTGCGCCAGAAATGACCGTGTTAGTTGGCGGCATGCGTGTGCTGGGCACTAACTACGGTGACAGCAAGCATGGCGTATTTACTGACCGTGTCGGTTCTCTGACCAACGATTTCTTTGTGAACTTGACTGACATGGCTTACACCTGGAAGCCAACCGGTAGAAACTCATATGACATCGTTGAACGCAAATCAGGTGATGTTAAATGGACCGCCACACGGGTTGATTTAGTGTTCGGTTCAAACTCGATATTGCGTGCTTATGCAGAAGTTTATGCACAAGATGACAATAAAGAAAAGTTTGTTCAAGACTTTGTTGCAGCATGGGTCAAAGTGATGAACGCTGATCGGTTTGATGTGTAAAACGTTTAGCTTTTTAAGTAAATAAACAAGGGCCTTAGGGCCCTTTTTTATTTTCTGATGTTTACTTAAAGCAAGATATTCTGCAGTGATTGCGATCTGCTTAAGCCCGTGTTTTTAAATTTAAAAGCCTTTAAGCGGCCAGACAACAAACGCAACAGTACTTGTGGGCGTATGCTGTAGCTAGTTATTTTTAAAAACAAAGCAAAACTTTAACTGAATGCTCTCAAATATTGAGGTTTTTCAATTTTTTAAATGTGTTCCTGAATGGGCAAAATGTGACACCTGTTATTAATTTAAAACGAATACGTTCACCCTCTACAAAGCTGATTAAATTTGATCAGCAAACGATTGTTTTTTTTCTTTTTATTGTTATCTTTGCTTTATTTTCTATCTTGTTACCTGGCTTTTTCTCAGTCGGTAACCTAGTCGCTACGTTACGTTCAATTGCTGTACTGGGTATTTTAGGCATTGCGATGGCAATCGTGGTGATTGGCCGTGGCATCGATTTGTCTATAGTTGCAATCATGGCTGTACCCACAGCGCTCATCTTGACATTGGCTGACTCGGGTATGGCGCTGTGGCTTGCATTACTCATTGGCCTATTATTTGCTCTGGGGGTTGGGTTATTAAACGGCATTTTAGTTGCCTACGCCGAAGTGCCCGCTCTATTTGTGACGCTCGCAATGGGTTTGGGTCTGGCCGGTTTGGGTCAAATTGGCATTCTCAAGTCAGATATGGTGCCATGGCCTGAACAGATGAACGCGTTAATGTGGCTAGGTGGTATTGATGTGCTTGGAATACCTAGCAGCATACTGATTGTTGCAGCGGTCGTATTTTTGGCTTGGCTATTCTTAAACTTTACCAAACTGGGCATGTTTATATACGCAATTGGCGATAACCCAGCTGGCGCGCGTACAACAGGCATTTCTGTAAGACCTATCATCGTATTTCAATACGCGCTGGCTGCTTTGATTGCGGTTTTAGCAGGTCTTGTTATGGCGTCTTCTAATAGCCTGATGGACACCCGTATTTATAACCTTTCTCTCATTTACGACGTTATTTTAGTTGTGGTTTTGGGTGGGGTTGGTTTGTCTGGGGGGCGAGGCGGCGTCTTTAGTGTCATTGTCGGCACGTTGCTTGTTGGAACCCTAATCAATGGCATGACTATTTTGAACCTAACCCTTGATGTACAAAACTTACTCAAAGGCGTGGTGTTGTTGATTGCCATTGCACTTGATAGCTTTTTAAACCCTCGCAACGAGGAGACCGCGCAACAAGGTGATATTTAAATATTTTTACTAAAAGACCTAACCATTAAATTTTTACTTTAAAACATGACACGCGTACTGCAAGAAAAAAATTAAAACCTGTTTGACAATTTAGGAGAAAAAATTGAAAACATTACAATCGTTACAACATAAAAAATTAGGTCGGTTTCTTGCCAATCTAGCCTTAGGCCTTGCGTTAGCAACGACTTTTATTGTGAGCCCTCAAATTGCTCACGCGCAAAGCACGGGCGCTATTAAAGACCCAGCACGCACCAAGTATTACGAAACGTTTAAAGACAAAAGAGTGGTCTTTGTGCCTGTATTCATGGGGCTTGACCTGACTGAAGGTTGGTCTTCAGTGATGAATCAGCAGGCTAATCGTTTAGGTTACAAATACGAAGTTAGAAATGCGAATTTTGACACTTCGGCCGGTGTGCAAATTTTGACTCAATTGTTAAATGAAGAACCTAAACCAAATGTGGTGGTGGTTCAAAACCCTGACGTCACGTCTTACGCTAAGATTTTGAAAAGACTTGAAGATGCGGGCATTTATGTTGTTCAGCTCAACATGAAAAGTCTAACCATGACAACAGGCTTTGCAGGTGCTGATGCGACCAAAATCGGTGAAACACAGGCTGAGTGGGTTGTTAAACAATGCGGTCCAACCACCTCACAAAAAATCTTGATTTTGAATGGCCCCACGACCGCCCCTTGGACGGTTTACATGCAAGATGGCTACAACAATGTTCTAGAAAAAAACCCCAACATCAAAGTCGTTGCTCGTCAATCTATAGGCAATTACGAATCATCTAAGGCAAAATCTATTACTGAGGTTACCATCAAGCAACACCCTGACCTTTGCGCCATCATGGGCGTTTGGGACATTCCTGAACTCGCCACAGCATCAGCTGTTAAAGATGCAGGAAAAACAGGCAAGATTTTAGTGTCTACCAGCGGTGGTGGTGGTGAGGTCGCTTGCAAAGGGTTGCAGTCTGGCGCATTTGATCATTATGTTAGCTATGACGTTCCGGGCCAAAGCCGCGATGTGAACGCCTTAATTCAAATGGCGCTACAAAGCCCCGAGAAGCCAGGCAAACTGCAAGTTGCTCTGTACACACCACTTTTTGTCTATACACAAAAAGATGCCAGTACCCATACTTGCTGGTCGCTAGAAACCTTAAAGTAAACCGGCTATTATTTTTTAAGCATTAAATTTCTTATTGGTATAACAAGGCGATTTTTAATCGCTTTGTTATACCCAATTGAGATTTTTTTCACCCACCTTAGATTTGTTGCACCCAATTAAAAAACAGGGCTGTTGTTTCGTATGCAAGTGAGTCGTGTGTTGATCTTATACATAACAGTTTGAAATCTCAAATTTGCGTTAATGAGTAAATCGTATTGGTTGTTTACACAGCTGATGCGTGGAAAATTTCTTAACCTTTCTCAGTCTTAAAAGTTAAATGTAATGGATACAAATTAGACGAATGAACACGATAAAGAAACTTCGATATCGTTATTGGCCAGACCGGGCAATTGGCGAGCTGTTAGCAAAACAGTGGATGGAAACGGCCGTTCCACTGATTGTGTTGCTTGTTGTGGTTGCAAGTTTTTCTTCAGTTGTTGATAATTTTCTAAGTTTTAATTCAATTTCTATGTTGTTGCGCGAAGGCGGTGAAATTGGTTTCATCGTGTTTGGCATGGCATTGGTATTGATAGTTGGTGGTATTGATTTAAGTGTTGGGTCGATGTACGCCATTTGTAACGTACTAGTCTTGTACTTAATACATGTGTTGGGTTGGGCGGTTATGCCTGCTGTTGGGGTGACATTGCTCTGCGGTGCGTTGATGGGTGCTGTCAATGGTGTGTTGATTGGCTACTTAAAGTTACGCGCCTTTCTAACGACACTGGTCACACTAATTGTTTTTCGTGCCATCTTTAATTTGATTCAATTCAAATGGGCTGTTGAAATCGCCTCGGCCGTTCCTGAGTCAACACTGTGGGACGAACTGGGTAACGGCACGTTTCTTTTTCTGCCGACCTCTACCTGGATATTCATCGTAGTGGCTATTTTATTTCACATCTTTCTCACTCGCGTTAGGGGTGGCTGGCATGTGATGGCAGTGGGTGGTTCGCGTCGATCAGCATATAACTCTGGCTTACCTGTAAACCGTATTGCCGCTTTAGCGTATGTTGCCTCGGGTGTTTTTGCGGCCATTGCGGCAATATTATTTGCCGCTAGAGTCGGTAGCAGTAGTGCCGATACCGGCATGGGCATCGAAATTTTAGTATTGGCTGCGGCGTTATTGGGTGGCATTCGTTTAGGGGGTGGTAAGGGTTCGGTTGCCAAAGCCATACTGGGTACATTGATCGTATTGATAGTCACCAATAGTCTTAGAGGGCTGTCTATTCCAGCGGGTTATATTCGCATGTCGTTGGCGTTTATTATGATTGCAGCGGTTACTTTAGACATTCGCTGGTTCAAAAATCGCGGCAAAGCGTTGAGTGAACTTTATGTAAGCCCCGGGTATCTAGACTTGCCGGCAGCCCCCAACACACAGGTTGAATCGCACACGCCATACGCAGTCAATAATAAGTTGGGCCATACTGAACTGATTGGTTTAGGCAAAATCGAATCACCAGAAGATGTCATCTTAGATGAGCAAGACAATATTTATTGTGGCACTCGACACGGCGACATCGTGCGTTTTTTTGCGCCTGATTATCAACGCATGGAAGTCTATGCGCATATCGGTGGCCAGCCCCTTGGTATGGCATTTGATAAAACCGGTAATTTGTATGTTTGCGTCGGTGGCATGGGGCTTTACTACATCAAACGTGAAAACCGTGCGGTAGTCAAAGCCACCGATGAGACCGGGCGTTCATGGCTGTCAGTGGTTGACGACAGTCGCCTACGTCTTGCAGATGACTTAGACATCGCCCCAGATGGTCGCGTTTTCTTTTCAGAAGCAACCGTGCGCTATGAAATGCACGAATGGCCAATTGATAGCTTAGAAGGGCGGGGTAATGGTCGCATCATTTGTTATGACCCTCGCACAGGCCGAACCCAAACCGTTCTTAAAAATTTAGTCTTTCCTAATGGTGTGTGTATTGCCTCTGATGGGCAGTCATTACTTTTTGCAGAAAGTTGGGCATGTCGTATCAGCCGTTATTGGTTCGATGGGCCCAAGAAAGGCACTGTTGAAGTGGTGATTGCTGATCTACCCGGCTACCCAGACAACATTAATCGGGCCTCTGATGGCAATTACTGGATAGCCATCATGGGTATGCGCAGCCCCGCTTTTGATCTCGCCATGCGTTCACCCGCTTTTCGTCGACGCATGGTCAAGCGTTTAGGCCAAGATGAATGGTTAGCCCCCAACATTAATGTGGGTTGTGTCATCAAGTGTAATGAGAAGGGTGAAGTGCTCGAATCATTGTGGGACCGTAGCGGTGAAAACCACCCCATGATCACCTCAATGCGTGAACACCGAGGCTACTTATATCTTGGGGGCATTTCAAACAACCGCATTGGCCGCTATAAATTAGAAAATGCAGATGTTCACTTCATGCAACACCCGATCAAAGAGGCTTAAACAATATGTTTGAAATATTTAAGCGTGTCGGCGATCGTTTCTTTGGGGTCGGTGAAGCCGACACATCAGTACCTGTTCTTGATGGTGCACTTAAACCAAATACCCTTCTTGACACGGCAGAGGTTTTTATCGAGCAACCCGGTCTTGAAGACATGGTGGTCGACAGTCAAGGTCGTTTAGTGGTGGCCAGTGGTAAAGAGGTCTTTCGTGTTGATCGTAACGGTGTCTTGACTAAAATTACCGTTTTAACTAAATCCACACAGGCGCTTGCAAAGTATGGTGATGGGTTGGTTGTGGCGACCGCTGACGGGCTTAATTTTGTGGAAGGCGAATTTGATGGCAAGCACGTTTCAACGCTTGATGGTCAACCCGCACAATGTATTACTGCGCTTTGCGAGGGCCCTGATGGTGTTTTGTTGATTGCTTTGGGCTCTACAAATTCGAGCTATGAAGATTGGCCTGCAGATCTACTTACCTTAGGTAAAACGGGGCGTTTATTAACGTTCCACCCCAAATCAGGTGAAACCAAAATGCAAGCGCAAGGTTTGGCCTATTGTTACGGGGTATGTTCTGATGGGGCGCGCACAGTCGTTTCTGAAAGCTGGGCGCATAACGTTTTAATTTGTAATGATAAAAAGATCAGCTCAGGTTTGAATCAAATACCCGGTTACCCCTCGCGTATATCTAAGGCAAGTGATGGCGGTTTTTGGTTAACGATTTTTGCACCCCGTAGTCAGTTGCTTGAGTTTGTTTTACGTGAAAACGCCTTTCGCGTTGAAATGATGCAAACAGTCGAACCTAAGTACTGGATAGCTCCCGCATTAAGTTCAGGTAAAGATTTTCTTGAACCGCTTCAGCAGGGTGGCGTTCGGCAGATGGGCGTGCTTAAACCTTGGGCACCTGCACGTTCATATGGTCTAGTCTTACGTTTGTCGCCAGACTTAGTTCCACTTTATTCATTGCATAGTCGCGTAGGCGGTTTGCATCATGGCATTGTTGCAGCACTTGAATTAGACGGTGCATTGCTTGCTTTATCAAAAGGTTCTGGGCGTATTCTTCGTGTTCCGCTTGCAGGTCTTACTTCACAAGGTTGAGAATATGACACCCGTGCTAGAGCTTCGTCAGGCAACCAAAAAGTATGGTGGTATTCCGGCCATTGAAAATGTTGATTTCACGCTGATGAAGGGTGAAATTCACGCTTTATGTGGTGAAAACGGGGCAGGCAAATCGACCATCACCAAAGTGATGGCGGGTGTGGTTAATCTCAGTTCGGGTGAAATGCTGATTGACGGTAAGCCTGTATCGTTTCATAACCCGGTTCAGGCCTTGTCAGCCGGCGTCGCCATGGTGTTTCAAGAAACAAGCCTCGTTCCCACCATGACGGTTGGTCAAAATCTTTATTTAGGAAAAGAAAAATTTATGAATCGCTTACGAGCGGTTTATATTGCTGCGCAGCAGCTTTTGCAATCACTTAACTTTAACGTTGACCCCACCCATATGGTTTCAAGCCTCGGGGCTGCGCAAAAACAAATGGTGGAAATTGCACGTGCTGTTTTACATGATGCGAGAGTCATTATTTTTGATGAACCCACAGCAACGCTCACACCTGAAGAAAAAAAATACTTCTTCGATCTCATGCGTAATTTGAAGGCGCGAGGGGTATCTATTATTTTTATTTCTCATGCCTTAGAAGAGGCATTGGCGCTGTCTGATCGTATTACGATTATGCGAGACGGCAAACATATCGTGACAGACGACACTTCAAGATTTGATCGTGACAGAATTGTGCAAGCCATGGTGGGCCGTGACTTAACGACGACACTCTATGGGCGCAAGGCAACGTTGCGCCCCCCTGGCGAAAGAGTCTTAAGCGTACAAAATCTTCGCATGGGTACGATGGTTCGCAACACATCGTTTTCAGTTTTTGCGGGGCAAATTACCGGCGTATTTGGTTTGATTGGGTCGGGGCGAACAGAGACGTTTAAAGTGGTGGCGGGCGTGCTTAAACGTGATTACACCCACGGCGGAAAAATTATGTTTAAAGATAAACTGATTCGCTATCGTGTTCCCGCACAAGCGGTTGATGCAGGCATCGCTTACATTACTGAAGATCGTAAAGTAGACGGTTTTTTTGAAACAATGACCATTGCCCGCAATATCTATGCCGGTTTGCTCGTTAAGCTACGAGGTAACCGTACGTTTATTAATCGTTCCGAAGAAAACGAAGTGGGTGCTGATTGGACACAAAAACTCAACGTACGTGCGGTTTCAGGCGATGCCAAAGTTATTGAATTATCTGGTGGCAATCAACAAAAAGTTGTTATAGCAAAATCATTGATTCAAAACCCAACGTTAATTATTTTTGATGAACCCACCCGTGGCGTTGACGTGGGGGCGGTTGCCGAGATTCATGAAATTATTCGTGGTCTTGCCGATCAAGGTTTAGCCGTTGTTGTGATTTCTTCTTATTTACCTGAAATTATGATGTTGTCAGATCGTATATTGGTATCACGTCAAGGTCGCATCGTTGAAGAGTTCACGAACCAAAATGTTTCTGAAGAAGACATTATGTATGCGTCGATTCATTGATGGGTTTATTAAATTGTCGTGTTGTTGAGCTGAGCGCTCATGAATGCCAATTTAGATTAAACATTGAACCATTTGTCTTGAAGCGATACCCTAAAAGTAATAACCCTCTAGGCTGACTTATTCAGAATTTTCTTAAGTAAAAGTGCCACAGTAAATTTTCTAATGACATGTATTAAATAACAAGGAGCAACATCATGACAACGAGACAGTTAGAAGGCAAAGTAGCCATTGTGACCGGTGCCGCGGGTGGTTTTGGGGAAGGCGTGGTTAGAAAGTTTGCACTAGAGGGCGCAAAAGTCGTTATTGCTGATATTAATTTTGCTGCTGCGACTAAAGTAGCGCAAGAAATCGGTGATCAAGCGTTGGCTATTAAGGTTGACGTGACGTCGTCGGCTGACGTTAAAGCAATGGTTGATCAAACGATTGAAAAATTTGGTCGTATTGACATTATTGTTAATAATGCGGGTACTTCACATAAAAACCAGCCGATGTTAGAGGTAGACGAAAAAGCATTCGACCTCGTGTTCAATGTAAATGTTAAATCTATATTTTTGATTTCACATGCCATTATTCCAATTATGCGAAAACAAGGTGGGGGTGTCATTTTAAATATTGGCTCAACCGCAGGTATTCGCCCACGTCCCGGCTTAACTTGGTACAACGCTTCTAAAGGCGCAGTGAATTTACTTTCAAAGTCTATGGCTGTTGAATTGGCACCTGACAAAATTCGTGTCAATGCTATTTGCCCTGTTATGGGTGTTACAGCTCTCTTTGAAACGTTTATGGGTGCATCTGATACGCCTGAAAATCGTGCCAAATTTGTTGCAACGATTCCGCTAGGACGCTTTTGTGAAGCTTCTGATATTGCTGCGGCTGCAACCTACTTAGCCAGTGATGCGGCAGAGTTCATCACGGGTGTTGAATTGCCAGTTGATGGTGGGCGAACCATTTAATAGCAGATATGCTAAACAGTAGGCTCGTGATTAATAAATGTCATGTCAAAACCCTATGCCATTCAGGAATCTAATATGAAAATTCGTGCCGCCGTGCTTCGTGAAATGGGTTTGTCTGCCCCTTACAAACAAAGTCAACCGCTCAAGATTATTGAAGTTGATTTAGACCCGCCAGGCGATGGTGAAGTTTTAGTCAAGATTAAGGTGGCAGGTTTGTGTCATTCTGACCTTTCGGTCATTAATGGTGACCGACCACGCGGTGTGCCTATGGTGTTGGGCCACGAGTCTTCAGGTGAAGTGGTTGCGGTAGGTCGGGGTGTGCATAATCTGAAACCGGGCGATCATATTGTCACTGATTTTGTACCGACTTGCGGCCATTGTCAGCCTTGCAGTCAAGGGCGCCCAGCGCTTTGCGAGCCAGGGGCATTTGCGAACGGAAAGGGTACATTGTTAGGCGGTGAGCGTCGTTTGCATTTAGGCCAAGAGCCTATCAATCACCATGTGGGTGTATCGTGTTTTGCTGACCATGCCGTGGTGTCGCAATTTTCTTGCATCAAAATTACCCGCAATATTTCACACCGAGAAGCAGCGCTATTTGGTTGTGCGGTATTAACAGGTGCTGGGGCTGTTATCAATCGCGCTAATTTTAAAATGGGTCAAACAGCCGCCATCATTGGTTTAGGTGGGGTAGGGCTGAGTGCACTACTCGCTGCGGTTGCAGCCGGTGCCAGAAGGGTGGTGGCAGTTGATCTAAGCGATGAAAAGCTTGAGTTAGCCAAAACCCTAGGTGCCACGCATGTGTTTAACCCAAGCAGCATCACCTCTGATGCTGAGCGACTTGAGGCCGCAGGCGGTGCAGTTGATTTCGGTTTTGATATGGCGGGTGCAGCGTCTGCTTTTGAGTTGGCATACAAACTGACTTGTCGCGGTGGTACGACCATCACTTCAGGTTTGCCTAACCCAAAAGCCAACTTTGCATTGCCGTTGGCGCAGATGGTAGGCGAAGAGCGTGACATTCGTGGCAGCTACCTGGGCTCTGGCGTACCTGCCCAAGACATTGCGAAATACATTGATCTTTATTTAGCAGGAAAACTACCCGTCGATAAAATGTTGGGGAAGACCTTCACATTAGATCAAATCAACGAAGGCTTTGATCACCTGGCCTCTGGGTCGAGTTTGCGCGATTGCATTGTAATGGATTAAGCGTTTGCGATAACAATTTAAGTATGATTTTCGTACATCTACGTATGTACATACATTCAGCTTTGAATTAAGATGTACTTGTACATCCATAAAGGTGAAAAATGACACATACTAAACTTTTCCGTAATGGCAATTCGCAGGCTGTGCGTATTCCATCTGAGCTGGCGTACAGTTCCTGCGATGTAGACTTAATCATTGAGCGCTCGGGCGATGAATTGCGTATTCGACCTGCACAACGCCGAATGGGTGATGTGTTGAATAAGCTGTCGAAGTTTTCATCAAACTTTATGTCTGAAGGTCGTGCTCACAATGTTGATGATGAGCGTGAAGCGTTATGACAGTCAAGTTTATGCTTGATACAAATATTTGTATTTATCTTATTAAGCATCAGCCGCCAGAAGTTCGTGAACGATTTGCAAATTATTTTGTTGGTGAAATTGTGATATCGGCTATCACGCTTGCTGAGCTTCAATTCGGTGTGGCATGTTCGGCCAGCAATCAATCGCACAATCAAACGGTGCTCGATAATCTACTTGAAGATTTGGTGGTGCTGCCGTTTGAAAAACGAGCGGCCCAAGCTTACGGGCCAATGCGAGCGGCTAATCGCGAACGTAACAAAAATGCGCTAGATAAACTGATAGGCGCTCACGCTCTGGCGTTGAATGTTACGTTAGTTACAAATAATGAAGCTGACTTTCTTGCTTACCCTAACTTGAAGGTAGAGAACTGGGTAACTGGCCACTGATTTTGTGCTTATAGCCTACCAATGCGTCATGCCATGCGTTTGCCACAAGCGCTAAGCGATTAACCGGCTTAGCAATGAGGGGTCGCGCGACTTGTCTGATCAAGTCTTTTTGATCTTCGTTTGTAATGTATTCAACGGGTGATTTTCCGTCAACACGGCCTAGAAATAAAGCGGGCAGTAACTTTGCTGCACGCAACTCTAAATCGTCTGCAGATTCCCAATTGACATGGGTACGGTAAGTTGAGACAAAGATTTTGAAGCATTCATGTAGTTCGCGCGAATGTTCAAGCTGGGGCATGCACTTTAGTAACAAATGGTTTAAACAAAATGCCAAGTCAAATGCTGGGTCACCATACCAAGCACATTCAGCATCAAGCAAAACAGGTGAGGTGGGCCCAACCAAAATGTTTTTTGGGCTCACATCGCCATGAACGAGAGCCTTATGGGTGTTCAAGGTCTGCTCAGTCAATGCTTCTAAAGCAGGTGCTAGATCACGATGTATGTCTGCGGTTGCAATGAGGTAAGGTTCAAGTCTAATGGGGTAAAAAATATCATCTGTTTGAAACGCTTCTGCAACAGAATGATCTTGAGCTGATGCGGCATGTAGGGTGCCTATAATCTGTGCGACTTCACGTGCTGTATTTGAATTCACAACACCCTGCATCAGCTGTAACTTCCACACGGGAAATTTCTCTGCCTCAAAAAAACTCATGGCAAAAGCGCCAATGTCTGGGTCGTGTGCAAGGGGCTTGGGTACGGCTTGTGGAAGATGTTGGGCAGCAAAGTTTATCCATGCCCATTCATAAGCATTGCGTGAAATGGGTGCCCGCCAGTCGCGTGCGACTTTAAGTTTAGGCAAGGCACATTTGACGCACAACGTAACCTCAGGCAGGTCAACACGCCAAATGTCAGACGATACACCGCCTGTAAGGGGTGTCCAAACGGCAGGGGTGTCAGTTGTCATCAGACCATGAGTCAATAGAAACTGTATTAATCGTGCGTCGGGTTGAGCCACTTGGGCCATCATTATTTGCTTGTTAATTTTTTTAATTTACACCCGCGTATGAAGCATCTGAAGACGCCTCAATACGTAGTAATTGATTGTATTTGCTCACCGTGCTTGAGGTGCGCAGTGACCCTATTTTGATTTGGCCAGCTGAACTACCCACAGCCAAGTCAGCAATAAAGGGGTCTTCAGTTTCACCCGAGCGCGCTGAAATAATCGTTGAGTAGCCGTTCTTTTTAGCCATCGTTATGACATCAAGGGTGCCTGTTAACGTTCCGTTTTGATTGACTTTAACTAAGACGCCGTTTGCAACACCCATGTCAATACCCTTTCGTAATCTGATGGGGTTGGTGGTGAACAGATCGTCACCCACAAGCTGTACTTGATTGCCCAAGCGTAAGGTGAGTTCTTTCCAGCCTGACCAATCTTCTTCGTCTAAGCCATCTTCAATTGATACTAGTGGAAATTCTTTAACCCAAGATTCAAGCATATCAATCATTTGTGCTGAAGACAGTTGCTTACCTTCACGCGTTAGGTTGTAGTGACCCTCGGCGTTTTTAAATGATGCAGCCGCAACGTCTATAGCGATCACCACATCTTCACCTGGGGTTAAGCCTGCAAGCTCAATGGCTTTGCACATCAGTATTAAAGCGTCTTTTCCGCTAGCGCAACCTGGGCTTAAGCCCCCCTCATCAGCTAATAATGTGGGCAAGCCCATTTGTTGACAAACACGCACAGCAGCATTTCGAACACGACTCATGGTGTGAATGGCTTCATCAATTGATTGGGCACGTACGGGAATCGCTAAAAAGTCTTGCACATCCATGCCTCTGCCCGCATGTAACCCACCACTAAAAATATTGACCATGGGTCTTGGCATCTGTGGTTTAGGGTTTTGCATTAAATCGGCAATGCGTTGATATAAGGGTTGATTGAGAGATCGCGCTGCAGCACGACAAACAGCAATAGACACCGCAAGAATGGCATTAGCCCCAAGCCTTTTTAGTTGAATGGTGCCATCGAGTGAACGCAAAAAATCGTCTAGACCCCGTTGATCGTGTGCATCCATTCCAGATATAGCGTGCGCTATTTCAATATTCACGTTTGATACAGCTTTGAGAACGCCCAAGCCCTCAAAGCGTGCTTGATCGCCATCTCGCAATTCATGGGCTTCAAAAGAGCCCGTCGAAGCCCCTGAAGGAACCGAGGCACGACCAAATGACCCATCGAGAAGAGAAACATCAACTTCAACAGTGGGTCGACCACGTGAATCAAGAATTTGACGCCCAACAACAGACTGAATGGCAGAACGAGTCATAAATTTTAAATTCCTGCTTTATTCCTAGTAGGTTCAAGCCCTATCAATTGAATTTGTAAAAGTGCACAATTGAATCTTAAGCCAGACTGATCAATCGAGTAAACGGTGTAATGTGTTTAATAAAGTGAACAACACATATCTAAACCATCTTATGCGATTTAGCGATCCATTAAAAGGGTATCTACCTCCTCTTTAGGTGCGAGTCATTTCAACTTATCATGATGGTTAACGTGTTGACAGCCCAGGACAACCCTTATGATGTTAAAGTTGTTTGGTAACAGCCAAGCTGTTCGCGTCGTCTTGTGGCGATCTATATGAGGTTTAATGAAACACAAATCTTTAAAAAATGTTGGATTTTTCTTGCTTTTATTTATTGGTATAAATATTTTTATTAATTAATAATAAGCGTCTGCTCCTATGCAACTTAGACATCTCAAATCTTTTATACGAATAGCTAGAGATGGAAGTTTTTCTCGCGCAGCGTTAGCACTTCACATTGCACAACCTGCTTTAAGTCAACATATTAGGCAGCTAGAAGAGGAGCTCGGCGTTACACTTTTTGTGCGTCATGCTCGTGGTGTCACGTTAAGTCCTGCCGGCAATATGCTATTCCCAGAAGCAATAAAGATAATTGAGCAGGTCGCTTCGATTCAAGAACAGATCATTGCATTTTCAAAATCTCAAAAACGAGTAGAGATTCGGTTAGGGCTTCCTACTAGCGTAGTAAGAACGTTTGGTAGGGCAATTGCTGAGGCGGTTGAAAATGATCAACCAGAAGTTATGCTCCAAATTGTTGAGGGTATGACAGGTTTTTTATGCGATTGGCTGACAAAAGACGGTCTAGATATTGCGATTCTTTATGATGCTGTTTTCTATAAAAAACTACCTTTAGGTCTTGTTTTTAAGCCACTTATTAAAGAAGAATTTTTTTTAATATCTTCAGCAGGCTTAAAAATTTCCAACGATGCGATACTCTTAAAAAACATTCAAGCAGTACCACTTGTCTTGCCTAGAAAAATGCATGCTATCAGAACACTAATAGATGATTTTGCAAAGTCAAACAACATAAAATTAAATGTAGTTACAGAAGTAGATTCATTTCACATGCTCATAGAAATAGTTCGCTCTGGGGGTTTTACATTCATGCCTGCAATAGGTGTGGCTCAAGAACTAGCTGAAGGGGTTGTTGAAATACAGAGAGTTACCCCTAGCCTTTACCGAACGCTCAATATTGTCTATTTTGAAAAATCAAATTCAATAGATGCCATCCATAAGCTTGTAGAAACAGTCTACTGGGTAGCAACAAATCTTTTGTCTAATGCTCGTTTTGGTACTCAAATCCTAAAGTGAAGTTTTGTCTACTTTAAGCACCTAGATGGGTTTCTTATAGGTCATATCAAAATAAAGTAATTGTGCAGCTTGCCACAACCAATCAAACTAAAGAAAACACATAATTCACCAGGAGCTATCATGAATACATTATTAAGAGCATTTTTAGGCTTCAGTATGGCAGCTGCTTTAATCGCCCCACTTCAGGCTCAGCAAGTGACATTGCGTTACGCAGGAACATTACCAGTAACTCATCATTTAACGAAGGGCCAAAATATGTTTGCAAGTTTGGTTTCGAAAAAAACTTCAGGTAATCTGGTTATAGAAGTTTACCCAGCAGGCCAACTATTTAAGGCGCACGATATACCATCTGCTGTAGCAACAGGTGCTTTAGATATTGGGTTTAATCTTACTAACGTCTGGACAAAAGATGCTATTTCAGAAATTAATGATGTTCCTTTTTTGTTTCGAGATGCTAAGCATGCAGAATTAGCATGGGTTCCTTCGGGAAAACTATTTTCAATATATTCTCAAGTACTCGAAAAAAGACAGATGAAACCTCTCGGGGTGATGTTTTTTGGGTCTCTGTTCGATATTTCTAGTAGAAAACCAATGGCAGACCCTGCTGATTTTGCAAAACAGAAAATCCGGACCTATGGTGCTTTATCTTCAGAATCAGTACGAGAACTTGGTGGATCACCAACAACGATGGACCCCGGTGAGATGTATTTAGGTCTTCAAAATGGAACTATTGATGCAGCAATTACGGGCTTAACATCTATAGACAAACGTAAACTATGGGAGGCAGGTTCATATGCAACTATTGCAAATGCTGCTTTTGGAGTATTTGCAGTCAACATGAATCTTAAGAAATTTAACTCATTACCTAAAGAGTATCAAAATGCCTTAAACGAAGCTTCTAATGAGGTTTTTCTATGGTCAGTTGAAGAGTCTGAAAAAGAAGATAAAGCAAGTCTTGCTTTTCTACAAAAAAATATCAATGTCACAGTACTAACACCAGAGCAAAAAATTGTTTGGATCAAGCGTCTAGAGCCTGTTATAAAAAGCTGGGAAAAAAGAGCTACTGAAGAAGAAAAATCATTGCGCTCTTGGATACAGGGTTTATAGATCTGTATAAGTAAGTTCTGATTAATAGATTAAAAATTTAAGCCTCGGTTTATCAACATAGTAAACGTTATTGCTTTTATTTAATAATTGTTCAGAACTTCCTTAAATGAAAAAATAATTTAAAGACAAAGAAACGTTATGGCAAAAAATATTTTTGTTGAAATAGATAGACTCATTGGAAAACTTTCTGTTCTCCCGGGTTCGACACCAAACGTGCTAAGTAGTTGATCTATATAGATCACGTCTTTAAAATTGCCACTACAAGAGGCTGAGTTGTTCTTTTTTCGTGGGTTTTTTGAGTGCTAAGGCTCCTAGTAA
>Ga0335398_10002220_pt1 | contig 31189 bp, 23 predicted proteins | sample BON03_FD_205742 | JGI IMG/M metagenome (GOLD analysis project Ga0335398, IMG submission 205742) | Freshwater microbial communities from Lake Bonney liftoff mats and glacier meltwater in Antarctica - BON-03 (spades assembly) (version 2) | ecosystem: Environmental > Aquatic > Freshwater > Ice >... | reverse complement strand
TGCGGCCATTCAAGATGGTCTCGGAGTACTCACCGGCGGGTGATCAGCCAGCAGCAATCGCAGCGCTAGCCGAAGGAATCAACACAGGTCAGCGCTTTCAGACTCTGCTCGGTATTACTGGGTCTGGTAAGTCAGCCACGATGGCATGGACAATCGAGCAGGTGCAGCGGCCCACGTTAGTTCTGGCACCCAACAAAAGTCTGGCAGCTCAGCTAGCCAACGAGTTCCGAGAGTTCTTCCCAGAGAATCGCGTTGAGTACTTCGTTTCGTACTACGACTACTACCAGCCCGAGGCCTATATGGCCGCGAGCGATACCTTCATAGAGAAGGACTCCTCGGTCAATGATGAGATTGATCGGCTGCGTCATGCAGCCACCTCGGCGCTGTTAACTCGCAGAGACACCATTGTTGTGGCCTCTGTGTCTTGCATCTATGGCCTTGGCTCACCAGAGGAGTACTCGAGTCGCCTATTTGCCGCACGTGTCGGCGAGACAATCGACCAGCGAGAGATGCTGCGCCGCCTCGTGGATCTGCAATATGAGCGAAATGATATGAATCTGGTGCGCGGCAAGTTTCGCGTTCGAGGAGACATCATTGAAGTTCACCCTGCCTATGAAGAAACTGCAGTTCGCATCGCCCTGTTCGGAGACGAGGTTGAGTCAATCTCAGTGGTTGACACCCTGACTGGCGAGCGAGTGAAGGAGCTAGATGAGGTAGTGATCTTTCCAAATACTCATTACGCAACCTCTGATGAGCGCCTTCGAGGTGCAATTGGGCGTATCGAGGATGAGCTGCAACAGCGTCTTGCGTTATTCGAGAGCGAAGGCAAATTGCTTGAGGCTCAACGCCTGCGAATGCGCACCGAGTACGACCTTGAGATGCTTCAAGAGATGGGTTTTTGTAACGGCATCGAGAACTATTCCGCTCCGATTGATGGGCGTGGACCGGGGGAGCCGCCTAATACCTTGCTCGACTTTTTCCCCCGTGATTACTTAACAATTATTGATGAGTCACATGTGACGATCCCTCAGTTGCATGGCCAATACGAGGGTGACCGGTCGCGCAAGAACAACCTGATTGAGCATGGTTTCCGGCTTCCCTCGGCAGGTGATAATCGGCCGCTCCGATTTGAGGAATGGGTAGAGCGCGCCGGACAAACCGTGTTCTTGTCGGCCACTCCGAGCAAATGGGAAATTGAACACAGCTCTCGGGTGGTCCAGCAGATTGTTCGCCCTACGGGACTGATTGACCCGCAGGTAGTGGTGAAGCCTACTGAGGGTCAGATTGATGATTTGCTAGGCAATATCAACGAGCGCGTTGATCTTGGCGATCGGGTGTTAGTAACAACGCTCACCAAAAAAATGGCCGAGGACCTGACTCAATACTTGCTAGAGATGGGAGTCCGAGTTCGCTACTTACATTCTGATGTAGACACCCTGCAACGCATCGAACTGGTGCGAGATTTACGACTCGGCGAGTTTGACGTGTTAGTGGGTATCAACTTGTTGCGAGAAGGTCTTGATATTCCAGAAGTATCGATGGTGGCGATCCTTGATGCAGATAAAGAGGGGTTCTTGCGCTCCGAGACCTCTCTGATTCAAATGATTGGACGCGCTGCAAGAAACGTGCGCGGGCAGGTCATCATGTATGCCGATCGAGTCACCGATTCGATGACCAAAGCAATCTCTGAAACCAACCGTCGCAGAGGTCTGCAAGAGGCATTTAACCTAGAACATGGCATTGATCCCAAGACCATCATCAAGCCAGTCACCAACATCTTGGATCAGTTACGCGGAACCTCGGGTGAGGCCCCCTACCCAGGCCAGAACAAGCGCAAGCAACGCCCGGGAGAACGAGCACGGGCAGAGCAGTTTAAAGACTTACCGCCCTCTGATCTAGGCAGGTTGATCTCGCTACTAGAAGACGAGATGAATGCTGCCTCGGAAGAACTGCGCTTTGAAGAGGCCGCTCGGCTACGAGATGAGATTAAAGACCTGCGCAGAGAATTACGAACAGCCGGCGGCGCCTAGTTTCTGCTGGCAGCCTGGGTGCTTTTCGGGCTTAACCGCCTGATTAGGTCTGCGGAGTGACTGTTGGGGCTTGCTGCAAGGGGGTGTCTGTTGGGTGCATAATCGCTTGCTGACGTAGAAAGTGATCGGCCAGAACCAGCAGCATTGCGGCCTCTACAAGGGGGACGGCCCGCGGCAACACGCACGGGTCATGACGACCTTTTGCAGCCAAGGTGACAGCGTTGTTCTCTCTGTCAACGGTCTGTTGTTCAGATGAAATGGTAGCTGTTGGCTTGAAAGCAACTCGAATGATGACTTCTTCGCCATTTGAGATGCCGCCTTGGATTCCGCCCGAGTTATTGGTGAGCGTTCGCGGTTTGCCATCTGGGCCAGGTACAAAAGCATCGTTGTGCTGCTTGCCAGTCATGGCAACAGCCCCAAAGCCGCTACCGACCTCAAACCCTTTGCTAGCTGGAAGAGACATCGCAGCCTTAGCCAAATCTGCTTCTAGCTTGTCGAACACGGGCTCACCCCAGCCAGCAGGTACACCGCGCGCAATGCAGGTAACAATGCCGCCAAGAGAGTCGCCATCGCGACGGGCGTTCTCAATTGCTGCAACCATCTTTTTGGCAGCTGCTGAGTCTGGGCAGCGCGTTGGCGTGGCCTCGACTTGGTCAAGTTGCAACAGTGCAGGGTTGACGGTGCTTGTGATTTCGTGAATCTGGGACACCCATCCCAGCACCTCTACTCCGCAGCGTTGGGAGAGTAGCTTGCGAGCAACAGCTGCCGCAGCGACTCGGCCAATAGTCTCTCGAGCAGAGGCTCGTCCGCCCCCGGCGACAGCTCTGAGCCCGTACTTTGCCTCGGTGGTCCAGTCGGCATGAGACGGCCTATAAGTATCTTTCACTTGCTCGTATGCGCCAGAGATCTGGTCGGCATTGCGAACCAGCATGGCAATCGGGGAGCCCAGAGTAAGTCCTTGATAGACCCCCGACAGGATTTCAACCACGTCGGACTCGTCTCTCTGGGTGACAAGGCGGCTCTGCCCGGGTCGCCGGCGATCAAGGTCGGGTTGGATATCAGACTCAGAGAGCTGTAACCCCGGAGGGCACCCATCAAGTACGACGCCAACGCCGCCGCCATGTGACTCACCAAAGGTAGTGATACGGAAGAGGTGACCGGTGCTTGAACCCATATCACGCAAGTATGGCAGTCAGTGCTGGCCGCCCCACAGCTTGTTACGACAGATAAACGATTCTTTGCTACAAAATCAATCAGATAGCCGCTACAAAACGGCGGCTGAAATCCAGAACGCAACCACGAACACATGTTCGCCAACTAAACTAGGGAACCATGTCGACACCCAAGGTGCCTGCGAGCCCTTCCCCCCGCAAGTCAGCCGCATCCCAGCCAGTAACAGCAAAGCCAGCTACAACAAAGCCAGCTACAACAAAGCCAGCTACAACAAAGCCAGCTACAACAAAGCCAGCTACAACAAAGCGGGCACAGTCTCATCATGCCCTTGACCGCATCACTATTCGCGGTGCGCGAGAGCACAACTTGTGTGATGTCTCGCTAGACCTTCCGCGAGATCAGCTCATTGTGTTTACCGGGTTGTCTGGTTCGGGTAAGTCGTCACTTGCTTTTGATACCATTTATGCAGAAGGTCAGCGCCGCTATGTGGAGTCACTGTCCTCGTACGCTCGGCAGTTTTTGGGGCAGATGGATAAGCCTGATGTTGATGTGATCGAGGGACTTTCTCCTGCAATCTCTATTGATCAAAAGTCGGCCTCTCGCAACCCGCGTTCAACTGTGGGAACCGTCACCGAGGTATATGACTATCTGCGATTGTTGTTTGCCCGAGTCGGTGTGCCCCATGACCCAGAGACGGGTGAGGCACTAGTCCGTCAAACCCCTCAGCAGATTGTCGATCGCATACTGGCATTACCCGAGGGCACACGCTTTCAGGTGCTCGCGCCTGTGGTCCGTGGTCGAAAAGGAACCTACGAACAGCTCTTTATTGACCTTGCAAGCCAAGGTTTTGGTCGGGTTCGAGTTAATGGCGAGGTACACGAACTGCCGGTTGAACTAGACCTTGCTAGGTACGAGCAACACACCATTGAGGTAATAGTCGATCGCCTAGTTCTGCGCGATGGCATGGAGCGGCGCTTAACGGACTCAATGGAAACGGCACTGACCCTTGCCGAAGGAGTAGCTCAGATTGAGTTGCTGCCTGCCAAAGATGCGGCTGCCGATGCAGAGTCTGAAACCCTGACCTTCTCTGAGAAGCTTGCTCGGCCATCTGATGGCAAAAGCTTTGAGGAACTAGCCCCAAGAAACTTCTCGTTCAATACCCCTTATGGTGCCTGCACCGCATGTGGTGGATTGGGAACCCTGTTTGAAGTTGACCCCGAACTAGTGGTGCCAGACCCAGAGGTGTCGGTTGCTGAAGGGGCGCTAGCACCATGGGCCTCTGGCCATGCCAAGTACTTTCACCGACTGCTTGAGTCAGTGTGCGAGGAGTTTGACATTGAGATCAACACTCCATTCGAGAAGCTGCCAAAGAAGCAGCAGACTTTGTTGTTGTTTGGAGTAGAGAACTCCACCCGGGTAGCAGTGAAGTTTAAAAATCGATATGGCCGAACCCGTAGTTACTCTGCCAAGTACGAGGGCGTGATTCCGTACCTCAAGCGCCGCCATAGCGAGGCAGAAACAGACTCCGCACGCGATGCAATAGAGGGCTACATGCGCTTAGTTCCTTGCGCCACCTGTGAGGGTGCCAGGTTGAATCCCTATGCGCTAGCAGTCACCGTAGATGAGCTCAATATGCATCAACTCTGCAGTCTGTCTATTGCGGAGGCCACCGACAAGCTGCTGCATTTACATCTTGATGAGCGTCAGACGTTGATTGCGGAGCGAATCCTTAAAGAGATCAATGTACGGCTAAAATTCTTATGCGATGTGGGGTTGGATTACTTGTCCCTTGCGCGATCCGCTGCAACACTTTCTGGCGGTGAGGCTCAGCGCATTCGTTTGGCCTCGCAGATTGGGTCTGGCCTAGTCGGGGTTCTGTATGTGCTTGACGAGCCTTCAATTGGTCTGCATCAAAGAGATAATCATCGGCTGATTGAGACGCTGATTCGACTTCGAGATCTGGGCAATACCGTGATTGTGGTTGAACACGATGAAGACACCATTCGGATTGCAGATCACATTGTTGATGTTGGCCCTGGGGCTGGTGAACACGGTGGGCGAGTGGTGCACTCAGGCAGCTTCAAGGGCTTGTTGCGTGCCAAGGAGTCAGTCACAGGTCAGTACTTGTCTGGCAAGCGTTCGATACCGCTTCCTGAGATTCGCAGAGAGCCGGGTGAGGAATGGTTGCGCATAAAAGGCGCACGCGAACACAATCTTCGAAATATCAATGTAGATATTCCACTTAGTTGCTTTGTTGCTGTGACGGGAGTATCTGGTTCGGGTAAGTCGACTCTGATCAACGACATACTCATGCGCTCACTGATGCAGCAGATATATGGCTCCAAGATTCCACCGGGGCTTCACAAGCGCATCGAGGGCCTTGATCAGTTGGACAAGGTGATTGATATTGACCAGTCGCCGATTGGGCGCACGCCAAGGTCAAACCCAGCCACGTATACGGGTGTGTTTGATCACATCCGAAAGTTGTTTGCACAGACTTCTGAGTCAAAGGTTCGCGGGTATCTTCCTGGCCGGTTCAGTTTTAACGTGAAGGGTGGCCGCTGCGAAGCCTGTTCAGGCGATGGAAACATCAAGATCGAAATGCACTTTCTGCCAGATATTTATGTGCCTTGCGAAATCTGCAGCGGTGCTCGGTACAACAGAGACACCCTTGAGGTGACTTTCAAGGGGCTCAACATTTCACAGGTGCTCAACCTGCCATGTGAAGAGGCGTTGGAGTTTTTCTCTAATCAACCCACGATCGCCCGCCATATGCGCACACTGGTTGATGTGGGCTTGGGCTATGTCCGACTTGGTCAACCCGCCACCACTTTGTCTGGTGGTGAGGCACAGCGAGTCAAGTTAGCCTCTGAACTTGCCAAGCGGTCAACAGGTCACACGATTTATCTACTTGACGAGCCAACCACTGGGCTGCATTTTGAAGATATTCGCAAACTTCTAACGGTGCTGTCTCGACTTGTAGATCAAGGCAATACGGTCCTAGTTATCGAACACAATCTGGACGTTATTAAGACCGCAGATTGGGTGATTGATCTTGGCCCAGAGGGTGGACGTGGCGGCGGATCAGTGGTGGCTGAAGGTACTCCAGAGACAATCGCAGCAGCCAAGCGTAGCTATACCGGACAGTTCTTGGCACCGCTCCTTGCAGGCAAAGGCACCTAAGACTTTGCTCATAGGGTCAGGTGATTTCTAGCATTCTCTCTAGCGCCACTCGCGCCCAGTGAGCGTCCTCGGGATTGACGGTGATGCGGTTGCGCACTGTGCCAGCCACCAAGCTCTCTAACGTCCACGCTAAGTGTGGTGCATCAATGCGAAACATTGTTGAACATGGGCATATCAGCGGGTCAAGTGAGACAACAGTCTTGTTTGGGTGCTCATTGTTGAGTCGCTGAACTAGATGAATCTCTGTGCCTATACCAATGACCGACCCTGCAGGAGCGGCTTGGACGGCGCGAATGATGAAGTCAGTTGAACCGACTTGATCGGCAAGTTCGCAGGCCTCATGCGAGCATTCCGGATGCATCACCACGATGCCCTGAGGGTATTGCGCTCGAAATGCTCGGATGTGTTCGGGTGTGAATCGCTGATGTACCGAGCAATGGCCTTTCCATAATAAAAACTTGCGGCTCTTTAGGTCGGCCTCTGCTACGCCACCGAGCTCTAGCCGAGGGTTCCACACAACCATGTCTGAGTCATCGAACCCCATCTGAAACCCGGTATTTCTGCCGAGGTGCTGATCAGGAAAGAACAGCACCTGTTTACCCTTAGGGCCATCTGGTTTGTTGAGCGCCCACTCGAGCACTGCGCGGGCATTGGTAGAGGTGCACACTGCACCACCCTGCTTACCCACAAAGGCCTTGAGGTTTGCTGCTGAGTTCATGTATGTAATTGGTACTAATCGCTCAATATCGGTGACTTCTGAAAGGGCCTCCCATGCCTCTTCTACAGAGTCGATATCGGCCATATCGGCCATTGAACAGCCGGCGTTCAGATCGGGCAATATCACTTGTTGATGCTCGCCGGTCAAAATATCGGCCGCCTCGGCCATGAAATGCACCCCACAAAAGACTATGTATTCAGCCTCGGGGTGCTCTTGTGCCAGCACCGAAAGCCGAAAGGAGTCTCCCTTGGCATCGGCCCAACGCATGACTTCATCTCGTTGATAATGATGCCCAAGAATAAAGACTCGTTCGCCAAGAGTTGCCTTGGCGGTGGCTATGCGATCAGCCAATTCTTCTGGTGTGCTTTGTAGGTATTGCTCTGGCAGTTGAACCTGGAGTCTGAGCATTCTGGTGACCTCCTGTGTGTTCTGATTTCCATCAGTCCACGATGAAGACTTTCGAGAATCATCCAGTGGGGACAGCCTGGTCGCCACGCCTCTGGTAAGTCGATCTCGAAATATGATGGTGCCGGAGACCAGGCCGACTGCAAGATGTTACCCGCTTCTGCAGCAGTCCGGGGAGCACTACGCTAAATGCAATGGACCGACCAGAGCCGGGGACGATTCCCGATACCCCCGGCAGCTATCAGTTCAAAGATTCCGAGGGGCGGATTATCTACGTTGGTAAGGCCAAATCCTTGCGCCAGCGTATATCGAATTACTTCCAAAATCCCCGAAACCTGCACCCACGAACAGCGCACATGGTGGTTACTGCTCAGTCAGTTGAGTGGATTCAGGTGCGCAATGAGGTAGAGGCACTCATGTTGGAGTACTCGCTCATCAAGCAGCATCGCCCGAGGTTCAATGTGCGGCTAGTTGATGACAAGAGCTACCCTTTTTTGGCACTCACCTTGGCAGATGAATGGCCCCGAGCAACCGTAACTCGCCAAATGCGACGAAAGGGCTCTCGCTACTTCGGCCCATACGCGCATGCCTATGCAATCCGTGAGACCCTGGACGAGCTTTTGCGTACCTTCCCGATTCGCACCTGTTCGGATCACAAACTTCGTCACCATCAGCATTTAGGCAAGCCATGTCTGTTATTTCATATCGAGAAATGCTCTGGACCCTGTGTTGGCAAGATTTCGCCGGTGGCCTATTCGGGCTTAGTCGCAGAGCTTATTGAGTTTCTTGAGGGGGATGTGCAGCCTGTTCTGACGCGACTTGAAGAACAGATGGCTGTGGCTGCTGATGCAATGGAGTTTGAGCAAGCGGCGCGTCTGCGTGATCGGCTGGCTGCAGTGCGAAGTGCTGTTGAGCGGCAGCAGATGGTTGGTGACACCTCAGAAGACGTTGATATTATTGGCGTGCACGAGGATGACCTTGAGGCCGCTGCCCAGATCTTTTTTGTACGGCGTGGCCGTGTTGTGGGTCGCCTTGGATTCATTCTGGACAAGGTCATGGATCTGAACCCCGCACAGACTATGGCTGTGGTGCTTGAGCAGGTCTATGGCGATGTTCCGGCAGTTGGCTACCCAAAACTGGTTCTTGTACCCACCATCCCTGAAGATGCGGGCATCTACGAGGAGTGGTTGACTGCTGAGCGAGGTAGCAAAGTAGAGGTTCGTATTCCGCAGCGGGGAAACAAGCGTGAACTTGCCGAGACGGTGACGAAGAACGCAGTGGATGCATTCCAACGGCACCGCCTAAAGCGCGCTGCAGATCACAACAGCCGCGCCAAGGCTCTGAATGATCTTGAGCAGTACTTGTTCCTGCCTAAGGCTCCGCTTCGGATTGAGTGTTACGACATGAGCCACTTGCAAGGCACTGATTACGTTGGGTCGATGGTGGTACTCGAGGATGGCTTGCCAAGAAAGTCAGAATACCGACGCTTTAAAGTCCACGTGCCACAGAATGATGACTTTGCTGCGATGGAGGAAGTGTTGACTAGGAGGTTCACGGCCTACGTTGCAGATAAGGAACTGCCAGTTGCTGAGCGAGGCCGCTTTGCTTACCCACCGCAGTTGCTGCTTGTTGATGGTGGCAAGGGGCAGTTGAGCGTAGCGGTGCGGGTGCTTCAACAGTTGGGGTTGACCGACGAGATTCCAGTGGCTTCGTTAGCTAAGCAATTTGAAGAGGTGTACTTGCCGGGCAACTCGCAGCCAGTTTCAATACCGCGTGGCTCCGAGGCGTTGTTTATGTTGCAGAGAATCCGTGATGAGTCTCATCGCTTTGCCATCAGCTTTCATCGCGAGCGGCGTGATAAACGCATGACAGCATCTGTGCTTGATGGCATTACTGGCCTTGGGCCAAAGCGCAAGGAACGGCTCATCAAAGAACTCGGTGGGATTCGAGCGGTGCAAGCAGCCGAGTTAGACAAGTTCACTGCATTGAGTTGGTTGCCACATGATGTGGCTCAAGCCGTCTACGAGAAGTTGAGAGCTACACCATGAATGACCCTTGGGAAGAACACGCCGAATGGTGGCAACGAGAGTTCACTAATGGCGTCGACCCAGAGTACACCGAGCAGATTTTGCCCCTGATTCAGCAGCACCTGCCTAGCACCGGGCGCATGTTGGACTTGGGCTGTGGCGAGGGTCAGGTTGCTCGAGTGGCAGCGGCGGGGGGCCTTGATGTGGTGGGGCTTGATCCCGCCTTTACTCAAGTGGTACTTGCAGGCTTGAGAGGTGCAGGACCAACCTATTTTCAAGGTAGCGCTACTGAGGTGGGACTGGCCACAAACAGCGTTGACTCAGCAGTTGCATGCCTAGTGTTTGAGCATATTCCACTGATCGATCCTGCATTTTTAGAACTTGCGCGGGTAGTGCGCACAGGCGGCAGCTTTTTGCTGTTGTTAAATCACCCGCTTTTACAAACTCCAGGTAGCGGTTGGATTGATGATCAAGTCTTAGATCCGCCCGAGCAGTATTGGCGCGTTGGTCCCTACTTGTCTGAGGCCAACACCGTAGAAGAGGTCGAGCAGGGCGTGTTTATTCGCTTCTATCACCGCCCGTTGAACCGTTACCTCAATGCCGCCGCTGATGCAGGCTTTAGGTTGGAGCGCATGGAGGAACCGGCACCCCCGCAGGGGTTTTTGTCTCGAGCAGATGAGTATGCGGCGGCCTCTTCAATTCCACGACTGTTGTTTCTGAAATTCCTGAAGATTTAGTTGCCCGCTGTCTGTAGATGCAAGAACGGGGCGACGCTAGGCGCCGCCCCGTTCGAGCAAATTCATAGAGCGAATCTACGCTCCAACAAAGACTTCCTAGATCACACTGGGCAATCTGCAGAGGCCTTTGTAACAACTCCGTCGATCACGTGGATGGTGCCGTTGGAACCAGTGATGTCAACATCGGTGATGGTTGCGCCACCAAAGGTCAAGTTTTCGCCTACTTGGCCAATCAGAACCTTGCCGCCAAGGGTCTCAACACACTTGCCTACCGCAGCGGTCGCCGCAGCAGAGTCAACATTACCGGCAATAACGTGCAGCTTAAGCACGTTGGTCAAGGCGCCGGTTGGATCGGCGGCCAAAGCAGTCAGCGTTGCGGCTGGAACCTCAGCGAATGCTGCGTTTACTGGTGCGAACACTGTGAACGGTCCATCGCCAGACAGAGTATCTACAAGCCCGGCTGCCGTCACGAGCTCAACCAAGGTGCTGAAGTCTGGGTTACCAACAGCTATGTCAACAATGGTCTTATCTCCGGCCATGGTGTCAGTAGTGGCCTTTGTGTCAGTGGTCTCTTTAGCCGTAGTAGTAGTTGAGTCGGAGTTGGAGTCGCTTGAGCAGGCCCCTGCTAGGAGCCCAAAGCCCATTAGTACTGCAACTGAACCGATCATGAATTTGTTCCGCATGTATCTCTCCTTAATTGTGGTGTGTTCAAGGTATTCGCCTAGGTGGCAAAGTTTGGATGCAGTTTAAAAAAGAAATTCTTGCTGAATCCAGAACCTTCTAGAACCCAGCCGAGTCTGTCATGCAGACAAGCGGGTCTTGCAAGCGGGTCTATCTTTCAGGATTGGCAACTAGCCTGAGATCATGATGGATTTTGTGATCGTCACGGGGATGTCTGGTGCAGGACGCACCCAAGTGGGGAACACACTCGAAGATCTTGGCTGGTTTGTGATCGACAACCTGCCTAGCGAGCTCATTCCCAAGGTGGGGGAATTGGCTCGGTTCAAGTCCGATTCACCAGCTCCAGTTGGGCTTATCGTCGGATCTGACGGCAATGTTGATGGTGTTGCGCCTGCGCTTGATTTACTGAGAGCCTCTGGAGCCAAGGTAACGATTTTGTTTCTTGACGCAGCCACTCCCGTGTTGGTTCGTAGATATGGCGACACCAAGCGACGTCACCCCATGCTGGGTGACCTGGGGTCGGTGATGAATGCCATAGATCAGGAGCGAACTCGCCTTGAGACGGTGCGAGAAGCGGCAGACATTGTCATTGACACCACTGATATGAACGTTCATGACCTGCGGCGTCGGGTTGTTGAAGTTTTTGGAGATGCCGGCGGTAGAGAGTCCACCCAAGTCACCATCATGTCGTTTGGCTACAAACATGGCGTGCCACCCGATGTTGACATGGTCTTGGATTGTCGGTTCCTGCCGAACCCTCATTGGGTAGAAGATCTGCGGCCATTGACCGGATTGACTGAAGAAATTCAACAGTATGTGGGCTCGTTCGAACTTACAGAACAGTTCATGGAGCGGATGACCGAGTTGCTTGAGTTTTTGCTTCCGGCGTTCGTGAACGAAGGTCGGTCTGTGCTGACGATTGCTTTTGGCTGCACTGGTGGTCGCCATCGCTCGGTGGCAATAGCCGAGCGCACAGCGGTATGGCTTCGCAACCAAGGCATGACCCCGCAGGTGCGCCACCGCGATGTGACCAAATGACCTGGGCGCCAGTCAACCGCCTTGGAAATTCTCCACGAGTAGTAGCAGTCGGAGGTGGGCATGGCCTTGCGGCTACTTTGCGCGCAACTCGTACCTACGCTGGCCAAATCACTGCAGTGGTGACTGTTGCCGACGATGGTGGTTCGACGGGGCGTTTACGGGCTGCTGCAGACCGTGCAGCCCCCGGAGACTTGCGTACCTGTTTGGTAGCGCTTGCTGATGAGTCTTCAGTGCTGGCTCAAGCTATGAACTATCGCTTTGTGGCTGGCGAACTTGATGGCCATGCTTTCGGCAATCTGTTGATCGTGGCGCTTGAAGACACTCAGGGCGATTTGGTTGCCGCACTCGATCAGGTGGGGGAGCTACTAGGCACCGTGGGTCGGGTGCTTCCCACTACTCGTCAGGCGGTAACACTGCATGCCGCGATTGCCTCGGGGGAGGTGGTTCATGGAGAGCAAGCCGTTGGGTCACAAAGCGATGTATCGCGAGTCAGTTTGTCGCCTTTCGATGCCCAAGCTTGCCCCGAAGCTGTGCAGGCAATCCTTGAGGCTGATCAGATCCTGTTAGGGCCAGGTTCGCTCTATACAAGCGTGCTTGCAGCGACTGCAGTGAGCGGGATTGCAGAGGCTCTTGAGCAAGCCACCGGGCAGTTCGTTTATGTGTGCAACCTCAACCCGCAGGTACCAGAAACGGTGGGGTATTGCGTGGCAGATCACGTGCGAGCCTTGGAGCGCCACGGGCTGATACCCGACGTGGTGCTCTATAACGCAGACCAACAGTCGGCTGGGTTGGGGTTGACTGGGTTGGGGTTGACTGGTGAGTCTGAGCATGTTGGCCCACGCGCGGTACGAGAGCTAGTGGTGAACGACTCCGGTATGGCTCACGACCCTGCACTGCTAGGCGCTGCTTTAGAAAAGTTGCTTGTTGGAACAGCCTTAGGGGTGGGTTCACTAGGCGCTATCTGAGCGGCTGATTTGCCTGATACCTCGGTCAGGTCGTGAACGCCGGGCTGCTGTGCGAAGATGTGCAGGCTTTTCTACCTATTTACCCAAGGGATGGTTATGACAATTCGTGTTGGCATCAATGGCTTTGGCCGTATCGGGCGAAACTTTTTTCGTGCTGCAACAGCGCAAGGGGCCGATATTGATTTTGTTGCAGTGAACGATCTGGGTTCGCTTCCAACACTGGCGCACCTACTCAAGCGTGATTCTGTTGCAGGAACCTTCCCAGGACAGATCAGCGTGACCGAAGACGGAATAAATGTTGACGGCGACCTTCTCAAAGTCGTCTCGCATCGTGACCCCGCCCAGATTCCTTGGGGAGACCTTGGAGTCGACGTAGTGATTGAGTCCACGGGCTTCTTTACCGATCGGGACAAGGCCGCTGCACACTTGCAGGCCGGTGCTCCTCGGGTCATTGTGTCAGCTCCGGCTAATGGCGCAGATGCAACCTTTGTGGTGGGAGTCAACGACGACACCTTCGATCCTGCCAAGGACTTCATTGTCTCTAACGCTTCTTGCACCACCAACTGCTTTGTCCCCATGATCAAAGTGCTCGACGATGCTTTCGGTGTGCAAAAGGGTCTCATGACCACCACGCACGCCTACACCGGCGATCAGGTGTTGGTAGATGGCCCCCACTCCGATTTGCGACGCGCCCGCGCAGCGGCAATCAACATCATCCCCACCTCTACTGGCGCTGCACGTGCCACTGGCCTGGTGTTGGAGTCCATGAAGGGCAAGCTGGATGGAACCTCATTGCGCGTGCCAATCCCAACGGGTTCGATCACAGACTTTGTTGGAATCCTCGGTCGTGATGTGACTGTTGACGAGATCAACGCAGTGTTTGCCGCTGCTGCATCCGAGGGCCGCCTCAAGGGAATCCTTGAGTACTCAGATGAGCCACTCGTGAGTTCCGACATTGTTGGATCTACGTACTCGAGCGTCTTCGATTCTGGGCTGACCATGGCAATCGGCAACATGATCAAGGTGTTTTCTTGGTATGACAACGAGACCGGCTACTCGAACCGTTTGGTTGACTTGGCCAAAATCGTAGGCGCAGCAAACCACTAACCCGACCCGCCCAAAACCTCCGAAAAACCTCGTTTTGTCCTGCGACAGACCCCCTATAGGGGGTCTGTCGCAGGACAAAACCTTGGGATTGGGGGGGTACGGGCAGGGGTACGGGTACGGGTACGGGGTTTTGATATCGAAGGAGATGCTGTGAAATTCGGAGTTCCTGAACTTGAAGACTTGGGAGAGGTCTCTGGCAAGTCAGTACTGCTGCGAGCAGACTTCAACGTGCCGCTCAAAGACGGGGTAATCACCGATGATCTTCGGATTCGCGCTGCGCTGCCCACTATCCAGTGGCTGCTTGAACGCGGAGCAACCGTCACAGCATGTACCCACCTTGGGCGCCCCAAAGGCGCACCAGATCCGCAGTATTCAGTCGGCGCAGTGCGTCAACGATTGGCCGAACTTGCGCCAGGGGTTGAACTTTTAGAAAACCTTCGCTTCAGTCCGGGAGAAACCTCAAACGACTCTGCCTTTGTTGATCAGCTTGTTGCTGGCCACGACCTGTATGTCAATGACGCTTTTGGGGCCTCTCACCGCTCACACGCTTCGATAGTTGGTCCGCCTACTCGGCTGCCCTCGGCTGCTGGCCGCTTGTTGGCCAAAGAAGTTGAGATTCTTCTTGATCTTCGTGAAAACCCCTCGCATCCGTTTGTTGCCATCACAGGTGGCTCAAAAGTGTCTGACAAGTTGGGTGTGCTGACCGCATTGTTAGACATTGCCGACTCAATCATTATTGGCGGCGGCATGTGCTTTACCTTCTTTGCCGCAATGGGTTACTCCATTGGTAATTCGCTGTGTGAGCCGGATCAGATTGAAACCTGCGCTCACCTGCTCGAGCAGCACGGCGACCGACTGCATCTTCCGAGCGATGTTGTTGGGCTCGGCCCCGGCGGAAAGATAGGTGACCCGTCTGCTGGGGGAGAGGTACGCAACTTTGGACGGTCCCTGCCCGAGGGTTGGATGGGGCTAGATATTGGCCCGGGTTCTGCGGCTGAATTTGCAGACATCATCGCCGAGGCTCGCACAGTTCTCTGGAACGGTCCGATGGGCGTATTCGAAGACCCTCGATTTGAAGCAGGAACCCGCTCGGTTGCGGGTTCGGTGGCCGAGAGTTCGGCGTTTTCGGTCATTGGCGGAGGTGATTCTGCGGCTGCCGTTGCGCAGTTCGGACTTGCCGACCAGGTCTCACACATTTCAACCGGCGGGGGGGCCTCGCTTGAACTTATTGAGCAGGGCGACCTGCCAGGCTTAGCGGCGCTTCGTCTAGCCTCAAACGCAGACTGAGCGAGCAGTTCGGTCTCGCCAAGCAGCACACATCAAAGCAGCACACATCCGAGCAGCCCACATCAAAGCAGCCCACATCAAAGCAGCCCACATCAAAGCAGCACACAAACTGGAGTTAGCAATATGGCAACTGCCCGCAAACCAATTATTAGTGGCAACTGGAAGATGAACCACAATCATTTCGAGGCCATTCAATGTGTTCAGAAATTGTATTACCGCCTCGAGACCGATGACTATGACAATGTCGACGTCTCAGTTCATCCACCGTTCACTGATATCCGTTCGATCCAGACTGTGATTGAGTCAGACCGGATGAAGATTCTGATTGGCGCGCAAAACTGCTACTTCGAGCAGCATGGCGCCTTCACCGGCGAGGTCTCAGCTCCGATGCTGGCCAAGCTCAACGTCACCCATGTGATTGTGGGGCACTCGGAGCGGCGTGAGCTATTTGGCGAGACCGATGACGAGATCAACAAAAAGGTCAAGGCAGTGTTGGGTAATGAGATGACACCCATTTTGTGCTGTGGCGAGACGCTCGCCGAGCGTGAGTCGGGTGGCGCTGAAGCCAAGGTTGAGGGGCAGATTCGCGCTGGTCTCGCTGGGGTGACCAAGGCGCATGTGGCCTCGATGGTAATTGCCTATGAACCCATTTGGGCTATTGGGACGGGCAGAACAGCCACCTCGGAGGATGCGCAAAATATGTGTGCCTTTATTCGCAGTGTGGTTCGCCAAGCAGTGGGTGCCGAAGAAGCAGAGTCACTTCGGATTCAGTACGGCGGTTCGGTCAAGCCTGGCAACATTGCCGAGTTGATGGCGCAGGCAGATGTTGACGGTGCGCTCGTTGGCGGCGCGAGCCTAGAAGCAGATGAGTTTGCCGCCATCGTGCAATACCGTAATCACTAGAGCCGGACCCCAATGACTAGACCTGCCCGTTATGACTTGGCCTGACCCGAGCTCTGACAAATTCTGAGTGCAGGGTTAAACTTGTGTTGCGGCTTCGGTTAACATAACGGCCGTGGAAATCCTTACACTTATCTTGTGGGTACTTCAGTTCGGCCTTGGTATTGGCCTGATTTTTTTGGTGCTTATTCATAGCGGCCGAGGTGGCGGACTTTCAGACATGTTTGGCGGCGGTCTTGGAGCATCAGCCGCTGGATCAACCGTGATGGAAAAGAACCTCGATCGCATCACGGTTATTCTGGCTCTCGCATTTGCCTTCAATACGCTGATCATGTCAATGGTGCTTGACGCCTGAAGGTTTGGCCGTAACCTCGTCGGTGCAGACTTGTGCTTAGGGTGAGTCAGGGTGGTCAGGGTGGTCCGGGTGGTCCGGTACTGCTTAAGTATCGGATCTACTCAGTTTTGTCGCTGCTCTTCCTGTTGGCTGCAGGATTGTTGTTGTTACTGGGACTCGCAAGGGGGTACCCCGAGTTTTCGGCACCGCTGCTGATGCTCTTGCTTGCTCTGTGGCTGACATGGCGGGCCATCACCCGGCGTGGAACTAAACGGGTGATTGCGATTGCACTTCTTGTGCCGTGTCTGGTGTTTTTGGTTATTGCCGTGATCTGGGCAAGTTTTGATTGGCGGGTTCTAGGAGGTATCGCCGTTGCGCTACTTGCTAGCAATCTTCTGAGTTCTGGGGCGCTGTCTTGGTCTCACCTCCCAGGAGATATTCACTCAGTTAAGAAGGCACATAATCCGTATCTGATCATCAACCCAAGATCGGGTGGCGGCGCAGCCGACAAAGCCGGCCTGCTATCGGAGGCTAAACGTCGAAAGGTAAAGCTGCATGTCCTAGGGCCGGGGGATGACCTTGCGCAGCTTGCCCGGGATGCGGTCGCAGCGCAGGCAGATTGCATTGGTGTGGCAGGCGGGGATGGCAGCTTGGCGGTGGTTGCCAAGGTGGCGATAGAACACGACATCTCGTTTGTCTGTATTCCAGCAGGAACAAGAAACCACTTTGCGATGGACCTTGGCCTTGATCGATCAGATATTTGTGCAGCACTCGATGCCTTTGGGCCGGCCTCTGAGTGGAACGTAGATGTGGGCACAGTTAATGGGCAGATATTTCTGAACAACGTCTCGATTGGGGCATACGGCAAGATTGTTGCCGAGGATGAATACCGAGACAAAAAGTTGTCGACGATGCTGAGCCGCATCCCAGACTTACTGGGTCCTGATTCAGAGCCTTCGGATTTGCAGTTTGTAGACCCCGATGGAGTTGAGTATGACTCGGCGGTGGTGATTCACGTGTCGAATAACTCCTATGACCTTGGCTCGGTGAGCGTAGGTGGTCGAGCCTCTATGAACGATGCCAAGCTGGGCATTGTTGCTGTGGTTCATCCTGATTCGCTTGGCAGGCCGCCGGTGTTGCGCTGGGAGGAAGAGAAGTTTGAGGTTCGCTCCTCTGTCACTGTTGCCGCTGGCATTGATGGTGAGTACGTGCAGTTGCAGCCACCGCTGAAGTTTGAAATCACTCCAAGGGCTCTACGCGTGAGGGTTCCAACCAGCGTCCAAGGGATTTCTCCCACGGCGAAAAACCCATCGTTATCGAAACGTACCCTGATTGAACTGTGCGATGTAGCTCGGGGCCGCTGGCCCAGAACCAACTTAGGGCTTGGCCGTGCGGTGAGACCTCGTTGAGCCCAGGCTCAAGTTCTGTGCAAAACGGGTGGGTACGCTCGATATTGGGCAGTGACTGGCGACGCGCTAGAGTCCCGTGCGCAACAGAGCAATCTGGAGCCACGTCGGAGTGGCGGAATTGGCAGACGCGCCAGACTAAGGATCTGGTGCCCTTAGGGGCGTGGGGGTTCAAGTCCCCCCTCCGACACGCACAGTCCCATACCAGCGGGCGGGCGTAGTCCGACCTCGGCAAGCTCGACCTTGAGCGGTGGGGCGCCGCAGGCGACGACTCGCAGGTGGTCAGGGTGGACGTAGACGGCGTCGACCAGGTCCTCGATGAGTACTCGTCGTTCCCGGTCGTTGGCTTCGTCCCAGACGGTGGTGATGTCGACCGAGGCGAGTAGCTCGGCGACGTCCTCGAACCGTTCGGCCAGCTCGGAGCGTTGTGCGGCTCGCTGGGCGTGTTCGGCTTCGGCTTCTTCGAGCGCCTGGAGCTGGGTGGTGATGCGTCGTTCTTCTTCTGCGAACCCTTCGGCGCTGATCCGTTCGGCGTAGTACAGGTCGAGCAGCTTGGCCCGTTTCGCCTTGAGCGCAGCCACGCTCTGGCCGCTGGTCGAGCCGGGTGCGGATGGTTCGGTGTGTCGGCCGAGTTCGGTACGGATGGCGGTCTGTAGTTCGTGGTCCTGGCCGAGGAGATCGAGCCCGAGCAGCGCCGCCCGGTGCAGCCCGTTGGCGGACCGTCCGGGCATGTCACAGCCCTTGCCTCGGTGCTTGCACCGATAGATGGCCTGGCCCCGGTCGTTGTACTCGACGCCGAGGATTCTGGAGCAGAGTCCGCAGCGCACCCGTCCCGAGAGCAGGTCCCGGCTGCGCCGAGCGCCGGGGGTGTGGGCGCGTTGCGCAGCATCGAACTGTGCTTGGGTGACGAGCGGTTCGTGCAGGGCCGGGTGCCAGTCGTCGTGATGGCGGACGTAGCCGCAGTAGGCCCGGTTCATCAGGATCTGACGCACTGTGGAGTACTTGACGCCTGTGCGTTCCTCGATGGCCCGGTAGGCGAGGCCGTCGGCTCGGAGGGCGAAGATGTGGCGCACGATGTCGGCGTCGTCGCCGGGCACCAGGGCGCCGTCGACCATGCGGTATCCGGTGGGCGCCCGGTTGAGGTGTCGGCCGGACTTCACTCCGTCGGCGATGGCTCGGGTGACGTTCTCGACGATGTGATCTCGGTAGTACTGGGCGAACACGCCATGGACACCGAGCTGCATGCGACCTGACGCGGTGCCGAGTTCGGCCTGGCCCTCTGCGACGGAGTGCAGCTGCACGCAGTGTTGCTCGAGGAGCCGGGTGAGGTAGGAGAAGTCGCCGGAGTCGCGAGCGAGGCGGTCGAAGCGCCACACGATGATGTTCGCGACCTTGCCGTCTTCGATGAGAGCGAGGAGTCTTTGCATCTCGGGGCGTTCGAGGTTCTTCGCTGACCAGCCCTCGTCGGCCATGACGGTGACGGCGCCGAGGTCGTGGAGGCGGGCGAAGTCTCTGGCTCGTTTGGCTTGTGCGTCGGGGGAGTACTCGACCTGGTCGTCAGTCGAGACTCTCACGTAGGCGACGGTCAGCATTGGCTTCCTCCTCGTCGTCGGGTCGGCGTTGGACGAGACGCAACCCGATGTCGACCAGTACAGCAGCCGCCCGTGACAGTTCGCGCCGCGACGGCGCGGCTAGGTCGCTCGGCGGGTCGTCGTCCATCACCCTCCTAAGGACTCGCGACGGCCATTTCGGGCGAAGAAATCCGAGAAATCTTGCTGCAGGCGGGTGAAGAGATGTGTGTTCAGCCGAACAGCGCGAATGCGGTGAGCCTCACTTCCTCGGGCGTTCACCGGTGACCATCGCCTGTTCACCGGTGACCAGCAGCGCCGCGGCCGACGTATCGAGGATCGCGGCTTGCGTCCTTGGGCGCCGCGCGCGCTTGGGAGGGTGACCGGGTGATCTCCGCTCGGTCGCTGAACGACCCGGGAGGCCACCATGGCCCACAGACTGCCTACACGCCCAGAGGGCCCGGCTGCGGGCCAACGCCCCCGGTCCCTCGCCTCGGGAGGCGATGACACCCGTGGGGGCGATCTGGTGCGCCCTCGCGACTGCGGTCAATGCTTCAACGCCGTTCCGCACGGCGGAGGAGCGCTGGCTGGCCGACACGAGCCAGCTGCACCTCGGGTCCGCTGCCTGGCCACGCCGTTCGACCCCGACACTCTCCCTGGCCGATCTCGAGCTCATCTCGTCGACACCGTCGGTCGTCGTCTTCGTGTCGGTGTCGATCGCAGCGGAGTGGACGGCCGCGTGCTGAAGCGGTGTCAAAGAGGGGGGGTCACAGACTTGCATCGCTGATGCGGGGGACCCTCACCAGCCACCCTCACCAGCGGTCGAGGGGCGCATGTGTTGAACCTCCATCGTCTCTCTCCGAGCGCGGAGTCGTACTACCTCGATCGGGTCGTCTCGGGGCTCGAGGACTACTACGCCGAGCACGGCGAAGCACCCGGCTACTGGCTCGCCTCGTCGGATCAGCTCGGCCTTGAGGGGCTCGTCCGGCCGGAGGATCTGCTGTCCGTGCTGACCGGTGCCGATCCGGTGACGGGGGAGGGCTTGCACCGGGCGAGGAACCGGAAGGTTCCGGGTTGGGATCTGACGTTCCGTGCGCCGAAGTCCGTGTCGATCCTCTGGGGGCTCGGCGAACCCGAGATCTCTCGCCAAGTCGTTGCCGCCCATGAGGCTGCGGTCGCCAGGGCGGTGTCGTACATGGAGGAGACCGCGGCGTGGACGAGGACGGGCCACAACGGCATCCACCGGGAGAAGGCGAACGGGTTCATCGCCGCAGGGTTCCGTCACCGCATGTCACGCGACCGGGACCCGTTGCTCCACACCCACGTCCTTCTCGCGAACTCGGTACGCACGGACGACGGACGCTGGCGAACGATCGACGCAGTCGCGTTGTACGACCACGCGAAGTGCGGCGGGTACATCTACCAGGCGCAGCTCCGCCACGAGCTCACAGCACGTCTCGGTGTTGCGTGGTCGCCGGTCCATGACGGGCTCGCCGACATCGCCGGTATCGACCAGGACCTGATCGAGTTGTTCTCGAAGCGGCGCGAGCAGATCGAAGCAACGATGGCGGAGTGGGGTCTGACCTCGGCGAAGGCGGCGCAGGTGTCGACGTTGGAGACCCGTCGGGCGAAGCCGGTCGTGTCTGAGCCGGTGTCTGAACAGATCGACCGCTGGCGGGCCGAAGCCTCGACCGTCGGCGTTGACAGCTCGGCGCTTCAGCTGGTCACCGGTCACCATGCCGTCCCGTCGATTGACACTTCAGCGACACTCGCGCTGTTCGAATGTCTGTCGTCACCGGAGGGTCTGACGGCGGACCGGTCGACGTTCGACCACCGCGATGTCCTCCGTTCGGTCATCGACCAGGTCCCGGCCGGAGTGCCTGTCGAGATCGTCGAAAGCCTGGCGAACGAGTACCTGCAGCGACCGGAGATCGTCATGATCGGATGGAACGAACGCACCGGAACGACGTTCTCGACCACCGAACTGATCGAACTCGAACAGTCCGTCATCGACCTCGCCGACAGCGGTCTCACCGCAGGCGTGGGGGTTGCGGTCGAGAGAGCAGTCGAGACAGCGGTCGAGACACGACCGTCGATCAGCGATGAACAAGCCGCTGTGGTGACCGAGATGTGCACATCCGGTCGAGGAGTCGAGGTGCTCGTCGCCGCGGCCGGAACGGGGAAAACGTTCAGTCTCGACGCGGCACGCGAGGCGTGGCAGCGCAGCGGGTACACGGTGGTCGGTTGTGCGTTGTCGGCGTCCGCGGCGCACGAGCTGCAGGGCGGGTCCGGGATCCGATCGTCGACGATTCCGATGCTGAACCTCGACATCTACCACGACCGTCAGCGCCTCGACGACCGCTCTGTGCTCGTCATCGACGAGGCAGGCATGGTCGGCACCCGGACCCTTGCTCCGCTTCTTCAGCACGCGTCGGCCGCGGGGCGAAGGTCATGCTCGTCGGTGACCCGAAGCAGTTGCCCGAGATCCAAGCCGGGGGAGCGCTCGCGTCACTCGCTGACAGGCACCCGGTGCTGACCCTCACCGAGAACCGACGCCAACACGACCCAACCGAACGCGCCGCGCTCGAGCAGCTCCGCGCCGGCGATGTCGACATGGCCGTTGACCTGCTTCGCGTCCACGAGCGGGTCGTCACCGCCACGAACGCCGAGACCGTGCGTGACGGGATGGTCGAGCAGTGGTGGCAGCACCGCACCGCCGGTGACCAGGCCTTGATGATGGCGAGACGCAACGCGGACGTTGACGACCTCAATCGTCGGGCCCGACGATACGTTCACGCGGCAGGCGAGTTGTCTGGCGAGCCGATCGTCGTGAACGACCGGCCCTTCCAGGTCGGCGACCAGGTGATCTGCACGAAGAACGACTACGCCAACGGGATCCGCAACGGCACCACCGGCACCATCACCCACATCGACCACCAGCGCGCAGCGGTCACCCTGTCGACCGAGGACGGCACCCGTCGACTCGACGACGAGTACCTCGCCGCCGGTTCGATTCAGCATGGATACGCCGTCACCGTGCACAAAGCACAGGGCCGTACGTGTGACCACGGGCTGCTCCTAGCGGGGGACGACCTCCACCGGGAGATGGGCTACGTCGGCCTCAGCCGCGGCAAACAGTCGAACCGCATGTACCTTGTCGCCGACGAACGGCTCGACGGGCTCGAGCAGCACGGACGACAGCACGACCCCGCCGGCCCCGCCGACCTCGTTACCGAATCACTGCGACGGAGCACGGCCAAGCAACTCGCCCTCGACCAGGCGCGGCCGGAGCCAGAGATCGACGACGGGGCCGACGTCGGCTTGTGACCAATCGGTGGCTAGGCGTAGCGGCGAACCGCTAGGTGGGGTCACCACGAACTCCAACGCGCATGTGGTGTCATCTGGTAGCGCTGCGGTCCGTGTCTGCTCTCATCGCCTGGGGTTGCGCCGCGCGAAGAGTTTTCGGCGGCGACACGCGTCCGTGCCCGAGAATATCGAGGCATTCGATCGTGTATTACGCTAGCGTCTTTTCGATCCGGCGCTGACATCCGATAGGACGTTGATTCCGTCGTTGAGTGGGGGTCGCAAGTTATGAAGGCCGTTCACCTGTTGCTAGGCACGCTGACTGTCGTGCTCGCTGCGACTCTCGCCTCAAGTTGTGCGAGCGAGGCCGACTTGAAGGCCGACGCCGGAAGTGAAACCCCGTCCGATTCTGCGCCGTTCCTCATCGGAGTTGGCTACCCTATCGCCGCGTCCCTCGGTGATTCGCTCGTCGTCGTGAACCCAGAGTCTTTCTCGAGTACCGACGTGGCCTTCGCCGCGAGGTACACGGCCGAGGGCCGATGGACCACTGTTCCGGAGCCTCCGGAGAACTTCAAGTCCGTTGCGCTCGCCGCCAATGGCGACCGGCTTGCCCTTGCAGGAGCGACCTGTGAGGCCGATTGCGAGACGTCGTCGATTGTATTCTTTGATCTCGGCAAGGGGGAAGCCGAGTGGACGCAGATCGGACCGACGTTGAAAGTGCAGCTGGCGGAGCCGGAACTCTCGGCTCTGCCCGGTGTTGGTGCAGCTGTATTCTCAACGCCATCTGGCTGGTATCACGTGACACCCGACCGGAAGGTCATCCGGGTCGCCACTAGCGATGCGACGAGTACTGGGTCTTCGTTTACCTGTGTTGCCGGGGAATTTTTTTTTCAAATTCAGTCAACCGTCACTAATTTGGTCGATGGGGTGATTGAGGGACCCATTGAGCAGCAGGTTCAGGGCGCACAGTTGCTCGACCTGACCCAGTCTGATGCCAAGTGGGAAGCAGTTGAGTCTCCCCCGACGAGCCTCACCTCAGCCGGCAACGGCGCTTGCACCTCAGACGGTGCCGTGTTTCTCGTCAACGGCACGCAGACTGCCTTCGAGTCTCAGAACAAGAAGTGGACAGGACCTATTCGCACCGAGATCGACGGCTCAATCGAGTCTCTCGGACGAAGCGCAGCTGTCTCGCCGGTGGGTGACCTTTACGTGATCCTGGCGGACTCGCACTCTGTCGTCATCCGAGACTCTGCGGGCAGGTGGCGAACTACGAGTCAAAAAGCTGATTCCCTCTTCAGCACTGGCGGTATGGTGCTTGGAACATCTCTGAATGATCGAACCTTCTACTCTGTCGAAAGTCCATGATGAAGAGAGCGCATCTTTTGAGGCGAGTACTCGGTGGAGACCAGCGCAATAGATGGAGCGTGCGTTTCGCAGCGCTCGTCGCTCTGAGTCTCGGCTTTGCCTTTCCATTCATCGCCGACGCTGATCCTGCTTCAGCTGGTAGCGAGAGGGTGTTTCAGTGGAACATCCAAGGGGGATGCTCTGGTACCGGCAACTGCGGGGGCCTAGCCCCTGCGACAACTGCCAACTACCTGGTCGCGTTGTCAAATCCCAAGCCGTTGGTTCTGACCTTCAACGAGGTCTGTGGGTCACAGTATTCTGAGCTCTACAACTACTTGTCATCGCAGGGTTATCAGGGTCGGTTCCAGTTGACAGCTGGCGGCGTAAACTGTGGTACGAACGATGGCACTGGGATTCATGGCAACGCTATCTTCCAGCCCGGCGCTGTTGTCGCATCCAGCTCCTACTACTACGTGAATCGTCCCCCGACTGGTGATGTCAGAGGTCTCTACTGCCTGACAACGAGCATCTTCGGCTTGGTGCGCAATAGCTGTGTAACCCATCTGGACAATAGTTCGAGTTATACGTCGCTTCAGAACGGAGAGGCCGCTTGGATCATGACGGCTGGCATCGGCTCGACTCCGACGAAGCTCGGCGGCGACCTCAACAGCCAGAGTCCCGCTAGTTGGGGAGCATTCAACGAAGTAGACGCTGCTCGGGCGAAGACATTTAACGCAAAGGGCACGCTCAACCAGAAGCTTGACTGGTTCTTTGGAAGCAAGGCGAACCACACCGGATTCGGCTCTCCAAGCCGATACTGCAATGCTGCTCTGAGCGATCACTGCGCGCTGGGTGGCATCTTCTACACCTAACCGCGACCTCCCTGCCCGCCACGGGCATGGGACGTTCGGTTCATTTCGATGCTTCGACACGATTCGAACTCAGGTGATCAGCCGCCAGTGGCCGGTATGGGTTCGTGCGGGACGGCCCTCCGACACGCACAGTCCCATACCAGCGGGCGGGCGTAGTCCGACCTCGGCAAGCTCGACCTTGAGCGGTGGGGCGCCGCAGGCGACGACTCGCAGGTGGTCAGGGTAGACGTAGACGGCGTCGACCAAGTCCTCGACGAGAACGCGGCGTTCTCGGTCGTCGGCTTCGTTCCTCACAGTGTGAATGTCGATGGCGGCGAGTAGCTCGGCGACCTGGTCAAAGCGTTGGGCCAGTCCGGATCGTTCAGCCGCTCGCTCCTGGCGGTCGGTGTCGGCAGTCTCAAGCTCGTGGATCTGTGCGGTGAGTCGTTGCTCTTCGTCGCCGAAGGCGTCGGCGCTGATCTTGTCGGCGTAGTACAGGTCGAGGAGTTTGGTCCGCTTGGCCTTCAGCGCGGCCACGCTTGGGCCGGTGCTGGCCGGGGTGGGGGCGGTGTGGTGTGCGAGTTCGGCGCGAATCGCCTTCTGCAGGTCGTGATCTCGGCCGAGAAGATCGAGGCCGAGCACGGCCGCACGGTGGAGGCCATGGGCGGAGCGTCCGGGCATGTCGCAGCCGATGCCGCGATGCTTGCACCGGTAGATGGCCTGGCCTCGGTCGTTGTACTCGACGCCGAGGACTCTGGAGCAGAGCCCGCAGCGCACCCGCCCGGAGAGCAGGTCCCGGCTGCGCCGGGGGTGTGGGCGCGTTGCGCGGCATCGAACTGTGCTTGGGCGCCGGCGCCGTGTTGCTCCGATCGATGTCGACGGAAATGAGGTCTCGGGGCACGCCATGGATCGGGACGCCGGAGGTATCCGCCGGTGGTGTCGTGTCTGCACTAGCTGGCAGATCAATGAGAGTCTCACGACGTTGAACGAATCACCTCTATATTGTGCATTGTGCACTGTGGAGCTGGAGGGGAACCTAGTGGATTCATCAATCAACCTGAACCGCGACCTAAGGGGTGTGGACTTGTCAGGGTCCGATCTCCGAGAAGCTGTACTTCCGGGGGCGAATCTGACAGGCGCGGATCTTTCTGGCGCGGATCTAAACGGTGCGACGCTGCTCGACGTCGACTTCACGCAGGCGGACCTGTCAGGTGCATGTCTCGACGGCGCTGACCTCGGAGGGGCAGTGTTCGTCCAGACGAATCTTGCCGGAACTCAATTTCAGGGTGCAACACTTCGCACCGCACACTTCGAACACGCCGACCTCACTGGTTCAAATTTCCGGGGCGCTGACCTCGATGAGGTCGGCATGTACTTCTGCTCTCTGGAAGGGGCCGATCTGTCGGCTGCGAAGCTCAATGGTGCAAGGTTTGACGAGGCCCAAATGTCTGCCGTGAAGCTGGTCAAGGCGCATTTGATTGGAGCATATGTTGGCAGCTCGAATCTGACTGGTGCTGATCTGAGCGATGCTGACCTCTCGGGGGCGATCGTCAGCCATGCACGCCTACCGGGCACCACAATCAACCGAGCTCGCCTCGTTGGTACGTACCTGCGGGGTGCCAACCTGATCGGTTCATCGATAGTCGGGACAGATCTCGAGGGAGCAGATCTGCGTGAGTCTGACCTCTCTGGCGCGGACCTGACCGGGGCACGACTTGTCGGTGCCAAACTCGGGACTGGCAAGAGGATGGCGCGCCTAGCCGGGGCGAACCTGACTGGCGCCGATCTCAGTGGCGCCGCACTGGACGAGACCAAACTCGCCGAAGCGCTTCTGAATCGAACTACCATGCCCGATGGATCGGTCAGTCCGGAAGTGGAGGAGCCGTCCTCCTCGACCGCCAAGAGTCCGGTGGCGGTGGCTCAGGGAACCCGTCCGCTTAAGCGAAAGCTGTCCAAGGCTGTGGCGCTAGGTGCGGAGTTCCGAAACGTGGTCGACGGCCTCCGCTCCGACGCGCAGGCCCGGCTTGCACTAGTCAAGTACCTGCCGGCGGCACTAGACCCACCGGAGGGTCTGGTCGCAGCTATGCCAGAACTGCCCAAGCTACTGGCTAGGAAATCCGGACTCCTGACCAGCGATTCTCCGGTGATCTCTGGAGTCGCGCCATTTGTGCGAACCGCAATGGATCCGACGAATCGACACAACCAACTCGATGCCTCCGCGCTGCGGCAGCTAGATCACGTGTGGAGGCCCGAGGTCGACGACGCGATCGCCAGCTATGTCGAGTCGTACGGATCGTTATGGCTGGAAATGTTTGAGAGTGATTGGAGCTCTCTGATCCCCGATTGGACCGATGCTCTGCGCGAGGTCAAGGACTCGGAGGCAATTCGATATGCCGGAGCGAGCTCGAGTTGGCACAACACGCTCGGTATGTACGTCCACGATGCCTCACTCGTTCGTGCGCTGCAGATCTCAAATTGGAGCTGGCCTAATCTCCAGAGTTGTGATGTGTGTGGCGTGCTTCACGCCTACGAAGACCACGAGTGGTGGTCGATGCGGCAGTGGCTGGGTCTTGGAATTTGCCGTCGCTGCATTCGGCGAACTCGCTGCTATTCAGGGGAGTACGGAGAGCCTCTCCACACCGGGAGCGTCGATGCCACGCTTGCGGCTCTCAAACGGTTCCAAGACGTCACCGGCATTGTCCCGACGCAGAAATTCAGATACCTCTCGACAGCGGGGATGTCTCGGGACGATCGTGCCATGCTCGCTGCTGCGTTGATCTGCGTGCCTCACTCGGATGATCTCGCCGAGCGAATGGGCGTGGGCTCGTGGCTCGAGGTTCTATGCGTCTCGGGGATAGCTCCAAGTGGCTGGAGGCCAAGCTACGGAACCTACTGCTTCGCTGATGACGGGCATGCATGTCGCTCACTTGGCGAGCTAGCCATCGACAACTTCCTTACACGGAACGGCATTGGCCACGAGCTGGAGCCTGCGTACCCCCAGCACCCGCTGTTGAACTCATCTGGGCGTCTGCGCGCAGACTGGCGCCTCGAAGACGGGCGTTTCGTCGAGTATGCAGGACTTCAAGGCATGCCTACCTACGACGACAAGATCCGCAGAAAGCGGCTGCTGGCTCAAGAGAATTCGATCGAGCTGGTAGTTCTCTTTCCAGCTGACTTGGCGCGCCTACCGTCCATCATCGGCATGCAGGGCACTGTCACGTGATCCCACCACAAGATCTCCACGCACAGATAACCTCTCCGACTGGGATGTGAGTATGACCGACCCGAATCTCGAACGCGATCTTCGCCACGTCAACATGGCATTGGGCAACTTGGCCCTGGCCCAGCTCTCGGCGCGCGACTTGGAAGGCATCAATCTCTACGGCGCCAACCTCGACCGATCAGATCTGCGCAACGTCAATCTGAAGTTCGCGAATCTGACAAAAGCAAGCTTGCGCAACGCTGACTTGCGTGGAGCCGTGTTGCAGGAGGCGAAGCTTGCTGGTGCAAATTTCGGCAACTCGAATCTCCGAGGCGCCAACCTCGAGTACGCAGATCTGACTGGCATCGTCCTGTCTGGATGTGACCTCACCGGTGCGTCACTGTATAGGTCATGGGTCGAGGGGGCTCTTGACCTTCGAAGCGTTCGTCTGGCAGGGGCTCGAATGGAGCGGGTGAACCTTCCCGAAGTGCTGATGAGCGGCGTCGATCTAACCGACGTGAACTTCCGAGTCGCGGTTCTCTACAACGCGTCGATGGACGGGACCACCCTTGTAAAGGCAGACCTACGCGACTGCCACCTGACCGGCGCTGACCTGAATGGGGCTGATCTTACGGATGCTCTCCTCGAGGGTGCGCTCCTCGAGGATGTCAATCTCCGCGGTGCAATCGTGACTGACTCGCAGCTTCGGTCAGCCACACTTGACAACACGGTCCTGCCCGACGGCCGAGTCGCCAGATGAGTACGACCCGGGTTGCCGTCGCTACGACGGCACGTCGACGTACTGGCGGCGGCGACCGCCGGGGGCAGTCCCTCGGGTTGGACGCCGCAGCCCGATTGCAGTAGCTGACTGGCACACTTCGAGCGCTACACCGATGAGACTTCTGAGCAGACGGGATATTGGCGGCGACTGCTGCACGATTCACTGACACCTTGACCTAGTGTCAATGGCCAAGTTGAAGTCCCGCTGGTGTCCATAAGAAGCCCCCACCTCTCAATGGGCTTTCAGGTGGTGCCAGTCGTGATGCGGGGTTCTCCGGGAAAATTGGGTGCGATCGCAGCTCGGGTCGAGCGATGGGGAGAGTGTCCATGTCGATCCGCTCGACCTCGTCACCGAATCACTCCGCCGCAGCACAGCCAAAGAACTCGCACTCGACCAGGCGCGAGCCCAGCCAGAGATCGATGACGGAGCCGACATCGGCTGGTAACCCGATCGGCAGATGGCCTCGGGCCGCCTGAGCGGAAGAATGCCGGCAAGTGGCAGGACAGGCGCTGACGTCTGTCCAACTCTCGGGCTCCTGCCGCCATGTCGCCTCGAGACGGTCGGTTGCCATCACCTCGCTTGTGCAGCGCTCCGCTCATGATTGACCTAAGGTCTCAGAGAGCTGGGTGAGGGGGACGGAGCATGCACTCTAGGATTATCTCGGAGTCGCTAGTACGCCGATGGAAACGAAATGCGACGGTCACGGTCGCGACGTTTGCGATGGTCGTGGCCGCTGGCGCGGCTTGTACGTCGGGCGACGAGTCGCTGAATGCGGAGACGTCCCAAATCGACGAAGTAGGACTACCGTTCGACCTTGCCAACTCTTCTTGGCAAGCCGCCGCAGCCGGTCCGGACTTGGTTTTCGTCGATACTGGTGAGCGCATGAAGGGCGCTCCTCGGAACGCGATGCTACGCAAGAGGGACGGTGCCCTCGCACCGCTCCCAGCGATTCCCTTTCTGGGGGACGTGGCGATCGCCAGCGCAGGAGACACGGTAGTAGTCGGTGGCTACGAATGTGTCCCGGAGGACTGTGGTGATGCAGCTCTCGCATTTGCTCAGTTATCCCCTGACGAGTCGACCTGGAGGCGGCTCTCGGCGCCGGACGTTCGGTTGACGGATGACACCGAGTACAGCGCGATGACCGGTCGGCAGGAGCACGCGCTCTTCACAATCGGTCAAGGGAGCTACTCGGTGAGTTCCAGCGGTGAGGTGGTGCAGATTCCCGAGTGGCCAGTATCCAACCCTGAAGCGAGCTTCAGCTGTCTGACAAACGACACGCTAGTCATGATTGGAGGACGAGGAGTGCCGGGTTCAGAGCTCGGCGGCATGCTTTCCGTCGTCGAGCTTGCGGGTGACACGTGGGTGCTGAAGTTGAGCGATCTCAAGAGCGGGTGGTATTCCCTCGGAGCAGTTCCCGCAGGGATCCGGACCTCGTACGGAGCACTTTGCGGTCCGTCAAAGTTCTCGTTCCAGGACGGAGATAAGGCGGCGGAGCTCGATATCAGTTCCGGCAGTTGGACCACTAGACCATCGAACTTGACATCCCTCCTAGGGAACCCCGTCATCATTCCTGCCTTTGGTACTGTCGCTGTACACCCAGGAACGGCGTCGACGTACCTCGTCCATAACGGAACTGTCCTCGCACAACATGGGAGTGGGTCCTGGGCCGATACGGGCAATCTGGGCCAGCAGATCTACGAAACCGGCGACGGTGTCATGTCGTACGACCGCACATCTGGCGAGTTCACGCTTCTGGCACCGAAGGGATGATGACAATGCGTCGCCGACAAGTCCTGAGAGCAATTGCCATCGTTGCAATCTCGGTTGCGATGGGCATTTCAACGTCGTTTGCCGTCGACGCTTTTGCGCCGGCTGAAGCTAGCGCGTATGAGTTTCCGGTTTGGGATTGGAACATCTTCGGCACATGTGACGGGGGAAACTGCGGCACGAATCCTCCTGCGCAGGTGCTCGGATTCAGCGTCACGGCATCAAGCAACCGACCGTGGATCATCACCTTAAATGAGGTGTGTGACCTGCAGTATCTCTACATTGCCCAAGCTCTCGTTCCACTCGGGTACGACGGGGTTTTCGCGAAGAGCAACGGCACGCAGGATGGAGTCCCGTCTCCCATCGCAGGACATCCGTTTCA
>Ga0335398_10002219_pt1 | contig 31194 bp, 13 predicted proteins | sample BON03_FD_205742 | JGI IMG/M metagenome (GOLD analysis project Ga0335398, IMG submission 205742) | Freshwater microbial communities from Lake Bonney liftoff mats and glacier meltwater in Antarctica - BON-03 (spades assembly) (version 2) | ecosystem: Environmental > Aquatic > Freshwater > Ice >... | reverse complement strand
CCAAAAAAAAACAGAAAACCGCACCTCGACGTGTAGGCCAAACCCTCCGTCGGCGTTCTGGTGGTTTAGCAGGTACCGCCGCATCTCGCGCTGGTGCGTCGCCGCCGGCAGGACCTCGTCCAGGACGCCGCACGTGTACAGCGTGATGAGGAGGCCCGGCATCAGGAACATGGGCCCGCCGTAGTCGCCGGGAAAGTGGCCGTCGTCGCACTGGAGCGCCTGGTAAAAGCCCACGCCGCCGCGGAGCGCGGCGGCGACGGCTTCAAGCGACAAGGGCGCCGGGCCCGCAGGCGGCGGCGGCACGGGCGGCGCGTCGCCGGCGGCCGACGCGGCGGCCACGCGGCCCGCGGCCTGCAGCCGGAGCAGCTCGTCGGCCGAGTGGCGCTGCGTCAGGCGGTTGGCCGCGAACTTGGCGCGCGCAGCCTCGACGGCCGCGAGCTGCTCGGGCGTCCCCGCGGACGGGTCCCATGCCCATGTCTGGCGACCCTGGTGCGAGTTCATCGACGCGAGCCTCGGGTCGTCGCCCGCCGCGGAGCGGAAGACCCACATGCCCGGCATCGTGGAGGAGGGAGTCGGAGCGATGCGGTGCGCTGCCAATGGGCCGGCGATCGCGCGCTGGATTGTGCACGCGAGGCAGAGGGACCGGTCAGAGGTCGATCGGTTTTTTTCTTTCGGATGCGTCCGTTTTCTCTGGAACAAGGCAATGGGGGGAGTTTGCGGGTGTCAACAACTGCCCAGCACTGGGCGATAGAGGAACGTGATAAGGCGTCGATTGGGTGCGCGAGAGCCCGGGTAAGGAGGGAGGTGCGTTTGGCGCAGCGCGCGACGTGGCGGGTGTGACCAGGCGACGGCGGCCCGCTTGTGGAGAAGCCGCGATCGCGCGAAAAAGAATTTCAATGGGCAGGGCTAGCTAGTGGCAAGGAGAGGGCCAGATCGTTTCCCGCAAAAAGCATGCTCGTGATTGTTGCTCGCAGCAGGAGGAGGGCGGCGCAAGAGCAGGCGGGGTTCGTTTTTCGAAGTCTGGCGGGCAATCAGTCGTCGCGCGACCGTTTCTGCCCCCGGCCGCCGCCGCCGCCGCTGGCCCCCCGCCCGCGCCCCCCGCCGCCGCCGCGCCCGCCGCCGCCCCGCCCGCGGCCCCCGCCGGCCCCGTTGGGGCTCCCGCGCCCGCCGCGCCCGCCCGCGCCCCGCCCGCCGCCGCGCCCGCCAGGGCCGCCGCCGCGCCCGCCGCCGCCGCCGCGCCCGCCGCCACGCCCGCCGCCCCTGCCGCCCGCCGCGCCCGCCGCGCCCCCGCCTGCCGCCCGCGGCTCGAGCTGCCCCGGAAACAGGCCTTCTAAACATTTCAGGTACGAAAAGTCCTCCTCCGTGCCGTCCAGGTGCGTCAGGTGGAAGCAGCGCGACGTCCCCGCGCCCACGCGCACCTCGGCCACCCGCACGCGAGACACCCCGCGCGCGAGCTTGTCCGCCGCGCGCGGGTGGCCCTTGCGCACCGCGTCGAGGACGGAGGCCGCCTCGTGCTCGTTCAGGCGCTGCCCCAGGGTCGCGCCGCGCAGGAGGTCGGCGAAGAAGGCGCGGGCGGCGTGGGCGGAGGCAAAGGTGCGGTAGCCGAGCGTGACGGGCGCGAGGGCCGGCGGGGGGGGCAGGGGAGGCGCGTCGGCGCCGGCGGGAGGGTCGTCCTCCGCGGCCGCTTCTGGGGCGTCGGCAGGGTCGGCGTCGGCGTCGGCTGGGGCGTCGGCGGCGGCAGGGGCGTCGGCGTCGGCGGCGGCCGGCGTCGCCGTCGTCGTCGCCGGCAGCGCTTGCGGCTGCTTGGCGTCCGCGACCGCGGCCGGCTGCTCGGTGGCGGCAGCGGTCGCGTCCTGGTCGCCCCGGACGGCAGGGGTCGCGTCGGGCGCCGGCGCCGCGCCTTCTGCGATCGCGGCCATGGTTGCTTGTCTCGAGGCGGCGCAGGTTTTGCTCTTCCCTCTTTTTATGCTTTTGTGCGTGCTGCTTGCTGTTGTGGCTGCTGTGGCGGACCAAGGGCTGGGTGGTGATGGATGTAGTACGCCAGGATCGAGGGAGTGCGCGCGCGTTTCTGAAAGAAGTAATTTTCGGGCGATGATTTTTCACAGAGGCTTTCCCTCCCCTCCCTCCCTCTCTCCGCCGCCGACGACGATCGCGCGGAGCGCGCTCCTCCTCACGCGCGCCGCAAATCAGACAGTCTCCTTCCTCCCGCCCTGCCTCAGACGCGCATCCAGCAGTCGACTGGCGCTCTAGCATCCCTAGTACCGTGGTGGCCCTATTCGTCGCCGATCAAACCTCGTGCCCGAAAGCGCGCGCGCACAATCACGAAACGCGGCGTTTTTTCGCTTCGCCCGCGCCACCGAACAGCAGACGACAAGCGACCGTCAACCGCAGCCGCTTCGATGAGCGTCGAGTGCCTCGTTGCGGAGGGCGTGCTCGCGGCCGAGCAGGAGCAGGACGACGACAACAACGGCGCGCCCGCCGACGCCGACGCCAACGACGCCGACGCCGACCGGGCCGCGCGTGACGGCGCCGGCAGCAGCCCTCGGTTGAGCAAGGGCCAGAAGCGCCGGCTCAATCTCAAGGCCAAAAAGGCGGAGGCGGCGGCGGCATCCGCAGCAGCAGCAGCAGCAGGCGGCGGGGGCGCGCAGGCCGCGACCCCTCCCGCACGAGCAGCAGCCGGAGGCGGGTGCGCGCAGGCGGCGACCGCCGCCGCCGCCGCTCCCTCCTGGACGCCCGAGCCCGGAGCCGCGGAGCCCACCGCCGCCCCCTTCCCCGCCGACGAGTCCGCAGCCGATGGCGGAGGCGGAGGCGCCCGCCCCGCCCTCTCCCGCGCCGGCGCCGTGCCGAACCTCTACCTCGGCGCCTCGGCGCGCGGCGACCGCCGCGCCCTGGGCCGCGCGCTCATCTCCCTGCCGCACCCCTCGCGCTTGGCCCTTCCCCCGCTCCCGGCGGCCGCGGGCGGCAGCGCCCCCTCCATCCTCGCGTCCGCAGCCGCCTCGCCTGCCGTGGCCCCCTACACGCGCCAGGGCTCGGACCTCTGGCGGGCGCTGCGCGGCGGCGGCCTCCTGACGACCGCGCGCTTCGCCGACGCCCTGGGCCTGCGCGAGCCCCGCGCGTCGGCGTCCCTGGGGGTCACGGGCCACCTGGTGGGGCACGAGGCGCTCGTGCGCGCGTGCCGGCACCTGAGCGCCGCGGCCGAGGCGCCGGCGCCAGCGACGACGACGACGACGGGCGGGGAGGCGCCGGGAGGACAAGGCGCCGCCGCCGCCGCCGCCGCCGCCACCCCTCCTCCTCTGCGCGCCCGCTCGGCGGCCGAGGCGCGCCGCCTCAACGCGCGCGCGCTCTGGGACGCGAACTTTGGCCCGGACGCCGGCGCCGAGGGCGACTCGACGACCGAGGAGGGCGAGGACGAGGACAGCGAGGACGAGGGCGAGGACGAGGACGGCGCGAAGCCGCCGCCGCAGCAGCCGCCGCCGCCGCCGCAGCAGCAGCAACGACAAAACCCCGCGACGACACCCGCCTCGCCCGCCGACGCGCCCCTCCAATCCCGCCCGCCCCCCCTCCCGGCCCGCGCCTCCCGCCGCCAGCGGCGCCGGCGCCGGCGCCGCGACGCCGCCAGCCTCGCCGCCGCCGCCAACGGCCCCGTCGGCGTCGCGATGGCGTGGGGCCTGGCGCAGGAGGGCGCGTCCCTCTGGGAGCTGTCGCGCGTGTTCCCGCGGTCGCTCATCGAGGAGAGCGGGCTGCACCTGGTGGACGCGCGCGCGCTGCGCCGGCGCGCGGGCGGTGCAGGCAGACGGGCCGGGGAGGCAGAGGGAGTGGGGGACAAGGACGGGCAAGCGGCGGCGCCCGAGGCTGCTGAGGCTGCTTCCGCGCCTCCCGCGGCGGCGGCGGCGGCGGCGGCGGCGGCGGCGGGCCCTCTGCCGCCGATGGGCGCGTCGCCGGACGCCATCGTCGCCCACGTCGTGCGCCTCACCCCCGGGTCCGCGCGCGGGCTGCTGCGGCAGTGGCGCGCGCGCCTGCCGCCGAGCCTGGCCGAGGCGCTGGCGCGGGCGGCGGCGGCGGAGGCAGCACAGGGCGGGGAGGCCGGGGCGCGCCGGCTGCTCTGGGCGGACGCCGCGCCGGCCTTCCTGGCGGCCGACGGGAACGCCGCGCGCCTCGCGGCGCAGCGCATGTGGCACGACGCCCTCAGGCTCGTCTCGGTGGCGGACGACTCGACGCCGCCCGCGTCCGAGGGGGGGGAGCAGGAGGCGGAGGCGGAGGCGGAGGCGGCAGGCGGCGGCGGCGCCAAGAGCGAGGGCAGGGCCGTCGGCGCCGCCGCCGCCGCCCGCGCCCTGGCCGCCGAGCTGGCCGCGGCCGCGCACCTACTCGAGGCGCTGCTGTCCCAGAGCGATCCCCGCCGCGCCTTTGCTCGCCGCCTCGGCGCGCCCGCGCCGCCCGAGTACGACGAGGACGAGGACGGCGGCGGCGGAGGGAGCGATGGCGACGGCGACGACGGCGATTGCGGCGGCGGCGAAAACGGCGATGCCAATCGCGGCGGCAGCGGCTTGGCGTCGTGCCGCGCCGCCTACCGCGCGGCGCTGCTCGCGGCGGCAGCGGCGGCGGTAGGCGACGGCGACGGCGACGGCGACGGGTCCGACGGCGATCCGCACGAGAGCTCTGGCGCCGGCGGCGACGGCTCCCTGCCGTGCTGCTGCTTCGTCCGGCGCCGCCGACAGTTCTCGGCAGACGGCCCCTCCGCCGACCCTGCCCCCGCCTCCGCCCCTGCCCCCGGCGCCTCGATCGTCGGCGCCCTCATCCTCCGCGAGGCGGTCGAGGTCAAGAACGCCTCGCCCTTCCGCTCGCTCGCGAAAAAGGCCAAGGGCAAGCCGCACCGCTTCCTGCTGTCCGACCCGGGCCCCCGCGACTCGCTCCTGCCGCTGTGGGTGCCGCAGGCGCAGCTGCACGCGCTGGCGACGGGCCTGCCGTCGGCGCTGCTCGCGCACCGGAGCGCCACGCGCGGCTGCCGGGTCTGGCGCGTCCCGCTCGACGGCGCGTGGACGGCGCGCGCCCTCGCGCTGGTCGGCCGCCTGATGGCGCGGCACGTGCTCCCGCCGGGCGGGGGGGGATCGCCGCCGCCGCCGGCCCCCCCGCCGCACGACTGCTTTTTCGACGAAAGCGGGTACGGCCCCTTCCTCGCGCACACCCGGCGCGTGGCCGCGGGGGCGGCCCTGGTGGCGGCGACGCGCGGTTCGGGCGGGCTCGATTCCTCTGGCGAGGATGAGGGCGAGGACGAGGGGGGGGGGGGGGGGGGGGGGGGGCGGTGGCGGCGCCGGGCGCGCTGGCCGGCCGACGCGGACCGCCGCGCCTTCGTGGATTCTGTTGTGGTCGGGTGATCCCTCGTCTTTGCTCCTCATGAAGGGTTGGGGGGACGCGGTTCGCGGGGGCGGGGGGTGGAAGAGGGGGCAAGTCGTGGCGCGGGGCCGGGGGGTGGAAGAGGGGGCAAGTCGTGGCGCGGCGGAGAGGCGAGACGATCGAAAAAAGGGGCAGAGGAGCGCGCGTGCGCGGGCGCGCGACTCGGAAGAGAGCGGCGGAACGAGCGGGGGGCAGGAAGGGCGGGCGCGTCGTTTATTATTGTTTTTGCGACCGTAGTAGAAATTTATTTACACGCGATCGATCACACCTAGGGCCAGAGGGGCCCCTGCTCGAGGGATGATGGCCGAGGGAGCAGACCGAGGTTGATCACGGCGCCACGCACGCGCACAGCCTCAGGACGTCCTTGTCCTTGGCCGCGCAGTAGTCGCGCGCAGACGCCGGCGCCGCGGCGCCGCCGCCGCCGCCGCCGCCGCCGCCGCCGCCCGCGCCCGCGCCCGCCTCTCCGGCGGAGGGCTGCCGCCCGTTCACCACGCACATGGCCGGCCGCGCCGTCTTGGCCGCCCCCTCGTCCACGTAGCCCGGCCACGCCCCGGCCATGCGCGCCGCCCGCCTGTGCCCGCCCTCCCCGAGCAGGCCCGACGCGTCGCGCCCGCCGGACGCGTCGCAGCCGGCCTCGCAATCCGACACGCCGCGGAGCGCGTCGCACGAGCCGTCCAGAGCGCGCAGCCGCTCGGGAGAGCAGGCCGTATGCCCTCGGGCCGCCGCGGTCGCCGCCGCCGCCTCCTTCTGCCCGTCGTCCACGACCTCGGCGGCAGCAGCGGCGGCGGCAGGAGCAGCAGCGGCGGCGGCAGGAGCAGCAGCGGCGGCGGCAGGAGCAGCAGCGGCGGCGGCGCCGCCGAGCAGGGGCGGCGGAAGCGGCGCGACGGCCTGGCGGGCGCCGGCGTCGGCGCACGCCTCGTCGCACGAGCGCCCCTTCTTGCCGAGCACGACCGAGACGTCCCGCAGCAGCGGCGCCGGCACGGCGTCCCCCTCTGTCCGCGGCACCGCGTGCCCGCGACCGAAGCAGTGGTGCCGCGCGCCCACGTAGCTGTTCTCGTGCGAGGTGGAGCGGCGGTGCGTACGGCACACCGCCGAGCAAAAGTCAAACGCGTCCGAAAAGGGGCCCTGCCCGGTCTGCGCGCCGGTCCGGGCGCCGTCGACGCCCTCGGCCGGCAGGCGCCGCTTGGCGCGCTCGCTGGCGCCGTTGCCGGGCGCCATGCAGCACGAGACGCACGGCTCGTAGCCCGAGCAGCAGGCGTCGCCGGCGTCGCATTCAGACGCGGGGCAGGGGGAGGTAGTGGCAAGTGCGTCGGCGTCGGCGTCGGCGGCGTCGGCGGCGGCCTCGGCGCCGTCTGCGCCGGCGGGCGCCGCTTGCGGCGTCGCGCGGAGGCAGCAGCCGGACAGCGAGTCGAGGTCGGCGGCCGAGCACAGCAGCCCCTGGTCGTCGGCGTAGCGGCGCGGGCCGACGGCGGTGTTGCGGCAGCCACGCGCGATGACGGCAGCGGCGGAAGGCTGGGGGCCGCCGGATTTGGAGGGGGACGAGGACGCGGGGAAGGGGCTGTTTGTGTGTGTGGGTGTGTGCGAGGTGCGGGGGTTGTGCGATGGACCAGGGGGGGCCTCGGGTGCGGGTGTGACCGAGACCGTCGGCGTCGGGCAACATCGGCGTCGCGCGTCGGCGTCTGCGTCGGCGTCGTCGGCGTTCGGCGTCGCGCGTCGGCAACGTCGGCGTCGTCGGGCGTCGGCGCAAAACCGCGTCTCTGATTGCATCGCCAACTCACCGGACCAAGAGCCGCCGCTGGTGCCGCCCCCCTGGCGAGGTCGCGGTCGCGCCTGACGCAGCGAGCGCGAGGAGGACGGCGACGGAGACCGACAGCCAAGCGGGGGAGGAGGGGAGCCTCCGCAGCCTCCTCCTGCGGTCGCATCGCCTCCGCCTCCGCCAATCACCCGAGCTGCTGCTGCTGCTGCTGATGCGGCTGGAGGTCTTGATGGCGCCCGGCCCATCCGCATTGGGAGGAAGCGCCATCACCAAGGGCGTTTCGTTTCTGGTGCGTTGGTCGTTGTTTGGAAATCGGTTTATTTTTACGCGCGCGCAGCAGCTTGTTTGTTCGGGTGTGTTGGTCGAGCGCGCGTGCCGACGTGCGTTGAAGATGCGCGTCAATTTGCGCGGTTAGAGGCTGGCCGTTTGAGGGAGCTGCTTTCCTGCTTTCAAGAGCCTCTGCAGGAGGAGAGCCCTCCACTTGTCCTCCTCCTCTTCCTCCTTCCCCCCCTCAAAGTGCCGCTCCTCCCGCTACTCAGCTCGATCAATCCCAGTTCTTCTCCAGCTCCTTCGTGTCGCGTTCAACTCACGCCCACGCCAACTAAACACGCATAGAACGCACGCAGCAGGCAAAAGCGCGGGACCTTGGCGGCAAAGGTGCTCGTCCCTTCTCTCTTGCTCCCTTTTCAATCCCGCCCGCCGTCCCTGCGGCGGAGTTCATGCGGCGCGCGCGGCGTATCCTGGCACTTTGACTGCGCGCTCCCGGTGGCCATGCTGCATTGGCCGCGCGAGCGTCGGTCGAGGTTGCAGCAGGCGTGTGACAAGGCAAACCTTCGCCAGCTCATCCTCTCCTCCTCATTTCTTCCTTCCGCGCCCCCCCCTTTGCTCTCTTGCCCCCCCTCTTTCCTCTCGATCACACCAACAGGACCGCGGCCGTGATTGATACCCGAGTCGTGACCCACGAACCGGCCAGCGCGGCGACGTTTTTCGAACGACCCAACGCGCCGCCGCCGCCGACGACGCCGACGACCGGACGAGCCCGCCGCTCGCGCCGACGGCGCGCGTTGCCGCTGCCCACCCTCCCTCGAGCACTCGCTGTCCCGCAGCAAGGGGGGGGGACGAGGGAGGCGGGGGGGGGTGCGGGCGCACCCCGGATCAGGCCCACCTACGCGAATCAACAACAAACAACGACAACACGACCAAAGGCAGCCGCCGCCAGCCCAAAAAAAACTATGGCGCGCCGCGGCGCGGGCGGCCCGGCGACGGCCAGCCACAACGGGCAAGGTGACGACGGCAAGGAGGGCGACGACGGCGTCCGCCGGCCTGCCGCCGGCCTGCCGCCCCTCGCGCGGAGGCCCGCGCCCGTGCTCCTCCTCCCCGCCCTCCTCCTCCTCCTCTGCCTCGCCACCCTCGCCCGTCCCGCCCGCGCCTGGGGCACCGAGATGTCCCCCTCGGTCGGCCTGTTCCGCCTGGTCGACCTCTCGGCCCCCGAGGTGATCCAGGGCAGGAACGCCACCCGCTGCGAGCACATGGTCGACAAGGCGGGCAAAACGGGCGCGACTAAGATCAACTTTGTCCTCACGCACTACTACGTCGACGCGGACGCCGACTTCGTGCCCGACCACTTCTGCTACAAGGCCGGGAACGGGCCCGAGTGCACCAAGTTCACGCCCGAGGCGGCGGACGCGTTCGTGCGCCTGGCCACGCCCTGTCTGGCCTATGCGGTCGGCATGGGATTCGACTTGGCCTTCACCCCCCATTTGGACGACGGCCTAAACGCGGGGCAGTGGCGCAACGCCATGCGCATCGACCCGCTGGCCAAGTACGGCGGCATGAGCTACTTTGACGTGGTCCTGGAGCCCCTGGCGCGCGCGGCGTCGGCCAGCATGGCGCCCGAGACGCGCCTGTGGTTTGCGCTCCAGGGGGAGATGAGCTTGATGGTCACTCTTTTTCCGGACGCGCACCGCCGCATCCTGCCGCACCTGCGCGCGCTGTCGCTGCCGCCGGGGCGCGCCGACCTGTGGCACAACGTGCGCCTGGGGGTCTCGACCAACTTCAACAAGCTGTGCGGCATGGAGGCGTGCCGCAAGGCCGACGTGGACGACCCGACGGGCCCCTACGACAAGGCGGCGATCCAGGCGCTGTACGCGGCGTGCGACTTTATCGGGATTAGCGGATACCCCCGCTACAAGGGCTCCTTACTGGATATGGAGGACTCGACGCGCATGTTCGACGAGGAGGCCCGGATGTTCGGCCTCGACCTGGCCGAGCTGACCACCGCGGGCGGCAAGGAGCTCGTGTTCAACGAGTTTGGCGTCGGCGGCGGCGTCTCCGAGGCCGGCGACGCGCCCGCCCGCACCGTCGAGCAGGCCTCCTCCTACCCCTTTTTCGGCGTCTACGGCCCCTACACCCGCAAGCTCGACCCGTGGCGCAGCTACCTCCCGCCGTACGTGGTCAGCGGCACGCGCGAGTACATGCACGACTGGTACCGCGCGGCGAGCGTGTGGCTGCAGCGCAAGGGAGGGCCGACGTGGCGCGTCGACCACGCCATGCTCTGGAGCCTGAATTCGTGGGACGTCCTCGGCATCGCCGTCGAGTCCAACACGCGCGAGGGTTCCTACCGGGACGCCGAGGCGGCGGCGATCGTGCGCGGGCACAACCTCAAGGTGCGCGGGCTGGAGGGGGGAGACAACGCGGGGGGCACGTCGCCGTACCGGAGGCGGAGGAGGGGTTGATCGGAGAGAAAAGGCGCTTTGTTGCGCGACGAGCGCGTCGCTCGCTTCTTTTGCATTTTTCGCTCTGTCCCGCTCTAGTTTTACGCGTTCCTGGCACCTAGTTCGTATACATACAACTGACACACACCCACTAGACAGAGAGCAGCAAGGCGGTGTTACACGAAACACTTGTTTTCTATCTTCGATAGCATCGCTGTCGTTTATTATTGGCTTCAAGTTCTCGCTCGCCCTATGCCGCGCCCGCCGTCTCCTTGGCCGGTCCCGCCGCCGTCGCCTGCGCGCGGTCCTCCTCCCCGGGCACGAACGGCAGCGTGTGGATCTTGAGCGTCGACTGCAGCCGGTCCATCACGCACATGACCTCGAGGCGCGCGCGGATGTCAGCGCGCAGCACCGACTCGTCGTGCTCCATGTTGTCGGCGGCAAACTGCTCGGCGGCGCTGGCGGCCTCGCGCTCGACCACGTCCTCCGGGACGGACAGACCCAGCTCCTCGTAGATGGCGGAGGCGCCGGCGTTGAAGCGGATCTCCTCGACGAGCTCGGGCCGGCGCTCGCGGATAAAGTCGGCGACGGCGGCCTCCTCGGTGAGCCGGGGCAGGTCCTCCGGCGTCGCCGCGCCTTCCTGCAGCATGCCCATCAGCCGGCGCTCGTACTCCTTCTCGCCCGCCAGGCGCACCATCTCCTCCGGCACGTCGAGCTCGACGCACGCCGCGAGCGCCTCGACGATGGCGTCCTGGCACGCCTGCGAGGCGGCCCGCATCCGCTCGAGCGCCGTCGCCGCCACCAGCGACTTGCGCATGTCGTCGGCGCCCTCGAACGCTACGCCGTCGGCCGCGCCGGGCGATCCGGGACCAAAGTGCGCCGCGACGAAGGCGTCATCAAAGGCGGGCAGGTCCCACTCGAACAGCTCGAGCACCCGGGCGGTCGCCTTGGCGCGCTGGCCGCGCCACAGCTCCACGTGCCAGTCGAGCGGGAAGCCAAATGCCCACACGCGCTCCTCGCCCGCCCGCGCGCCGAGCATGTGCGGCACCATGCCGAGCGGGTCCTCGTCCGTGTCGAAGGCGAACTTGTCGCGCGTCAACCCCGGGAAGGGCGGGCCCATGCCGTCGGCCGGGTCGACCCGCATCGAGACGATGGCCACGTCGCCCGCCCGCAACCCCCGGTCGGCGGCGACGCGCTGCTTCCCCCTGTCCTTGCGGTACTGGCGCACGAGCGCCTCGGCCGCCTCCGCGTCCGTCTCGGCGTCGCCGGTCTCGCGCACGGTCACCTCGATGTCCTTGTAGGGGCGGACCCAGCGCACGGGCGGCAGCGGCACGTACTCGACCGCAAAGTCGAGCGGCCGCGCTGGGTCAAACGCGGCGCGCAGCTCGCGCGCGTCGGTCGCGATGCGCTCGCTCTGTGGCACGGCGTCGCGCGCGTGCGCGGCCATGACCGCCGGCATGGCCGAGTGCAGGACCTCCTCGAGCACCGCGCCCTTGAAGTTGTCCGGGCCGCCGACGCGCTGCACGACCATGGCGAGCGGCACGTTGCCCGGGCGGAAGCCCTTCAAGTCGCCGACCACCTTTGTGCGGAGGGTGTCCACGGTGCGGTCAAAGGCGGCGCCGACCAGGGCCGCGGGCACGGTGACGGACAGGACGGCAACGCTCTTGCCCTCGCCGCGGGCCTGGACGGAGCGGGAGACGGCGTAGGACTCGGCGCGCTTGCTCCTGTCGGCCGCGGGCGGTGGAGGGGCGGGGCCGACGGGGCCGACGGGGGACGCAGGGCCGCCGGCGCCTCCCCCCTTTTTCGCGCGGGCGGCGAGCGTCGGCGCGCGCGGCGCGGCGGCGGCAGAGGGGGCGGCGGCGGCGGGCTGCTTTTGTTTGTTCGTCGGGGGGTTGGTGTGTGGCGGGCAATGTGGAGGTGGATTGCGTCGTCGTTAGTACCTTGGTGTCCGTTAGTGTGCGCGCATTGGTGGGCGTCAGACGCAGGAAGAGCAAGCCGACGGACGACGACGACATCTTTGCCGCTCTTTCCGCGCCGGCAGGTCGCTGTCCGACGCACCTGGTGCGCCGCGCAATGCGGAGTGGGCGCGCGATGCACGCCTAGAGCGGCCATCTGCGGCACGCCCGCGCGCGCCGGCGGCGCGGCGGCCTGGGCCGCTCGCTGCAGCGCGTGCATTCGAGGGAGGGAGCCTTGGGCGAGGAGGGGGGGGGAGCTCGGTGCTCTCTCTTTTTCTTGTTGTCACAGATGTCGAGGATGGTGTGAAGATGATGAAGAGGAACAGAAGATGGAGCGACTGGTCGAGAGGGAGCGGGAGGTTGAAGGCACGGGCGCCCCGAAGGCGGCGGCGGCGGCGGCGGCGACGACGAGCAAAGAGACGCCCGCTCACGCGCGCCCATATCTCTCTCTTTATCCGAGTTCCAAATTAACAATCAAAGCTCAACCTCGCTACTCCTTCTTCGGCTTCTTCACGCCGTACTTCGACCTGCCCTTCGTGCGCCCCTTGACGGGCGCAGCGTCGAACACGCCGCGCACCACCCGAAACTTGACGCCGGGCAGGTCGCGCGCGCGCCCGCCGCGCAGCAGCACCAGCGCGTGCTCCTGCAGGTTGTGCCCCTCGCCCGGGACGTAGGCCGTCACGCGCCCGCCGATGGACAGGGCCACCTTCACGATGGTGCGGTTGGCCGAGTTGGGCTTCTTGGGCGCGACGGTGTAGACGCGCGTGCAGACGCCGCGGCGCTGCGGCGCCCCCTCGAGCGCCTTGACAGGGTTGCGGCGCGCGGGCTTGGGCTTGCGCCCGCGGCGGAGGAGCTGGTTGCGCGTCAGCGCGCGGGACTGCTGGAGCTGGGAGGCGGACGCGGGGGCGCGGAAGAGGGCGCCGGGGGCGGGCGGCGGCGGCCTCGAGCCGGCGCCGGCCGCCCGGGCGAGCGAGACAAAGGGGCGGCAGCTGGCGGCGGCGGCGAGGGCGGGGGCGGCGGCGGCGCTGGGGCTGCTGCTGTTGCTCGTGCGTAGGAGCGGCGACGAGGCAAAGGACGCTGGTGCTCGCCTTGCCGCCGCTGCTGCTGCTGTCGAGAAAGCCCACGCGTTTGCAAGGGGCCTCCTGACACTTGGTGCGGCGGCCGTCAACGCCGCTGCTGTTGAAGCCGTCAACGACGCACGCGCCGGCGGTGCCAGCAGCAGCGCAGCGCGCGCGGCCCTGCCCGCTGCCTCGCGCCACATGTGCGCCCCTCTGATCCTACTGTGGTCTGCGGGGAACGGCCAAGCGATCCCGTCCCTGTCCTTTGAGTCGGGTGCAGCGGGAGAGTTTTCGCGCTCCGTCTGCGATGACTTGTCACTGGTGAGAGGCGAGAGAGGGGAGCGACGCCGAGTGGTGGTGTGTGTGCGTGAGATGTAGCGAAATTCGAGTGTCCGTGGTTGCAGGCGAAGCCAATGATCGTCCCGAGTACCCGCAACGGCGTCGCCTCTGTTCCACACCGCCGATCGCCGATCATCGCCGCCGCCGCCGCCGCCGCCTCACCTGTCCGCCGCCGCCGCCCCCTCGTCTCCGCCCACGCGCCGTTGCCGCTTCTCCTGCCCGCCCCCTCCTCCGCCTGAGCCCCCCGCAGCAGCAGCAGCAGCAGCAGCGGCCGCCCGCATGCGCACGACCGCCGGCGTGCGCTCCAGGACCGCCGCGAGCGCCTCGGCGCGCGCCTGAGGGACGCGGGCGTAGGGCGCAAACGCGGGGCCCGCCGGCGCAGCGGGGGGCGGCCGCGGCGGCGCCGTCGCCGCCGCGCCCTCGCTCGGCGGCCCCTGCTGCTGCAGCAGCAGCCGCTGCGCCAGCCACAGCGCCGCCTTGGCCAGCGCCTCGGGAGGGGCCATGAGGGCGGCGGGCGTGTAGCCCGCGTCGCGCAGGATGGCCGCCGCCGCCGCCTCGAGCGGCCCCGCCTCCTGGCCCTCGCCCCCGGCCTCGTCCTCCGCCGCCCCCGCCGCCGCCGCCGCCGCCGCCGCCCCCGCCCCCACCCCCGCCCCCGCCCGGGCCCTGCACACGTCGCGCGCCCAGCGCACCGGCCCCTTGGCCGGCACGCGCACGTCAAAGTTGAGCGCGAGCAGCACCGCGCGCTCCGCCACCCCGACCAGCTCCGCCAGCGCCGCCACGCGCGCCGGGTCGCCGCCCGCGGGGGCGCCGCCGCCGCCGCCGCCGCCCGCCGCTCCCCTTCCGGCGGCCGGCGCGCGCAGCGCCTGCGCCGCGCCGGCGACGGCGTCCAGGCTGCGCCACGCGTCCATGCCCGGCTCGATCTTGCAGGCGATCAGGAGCGAGGCGGCGGCGAGGGACTGTCTTGTAGTTGTTTTTGTTCAGTTGTCGGACTTGGCCGTGTTTCAAGTGAGGGCGGGGGGGTGGGGGGGGCGAGAGATGGAGCGAGGAAGGAGGAAAAAACAAGCGGGCGTGGCGGCGGCGACGGGGGGAAGAGGCGGCGGAAACGTTGGGAGCGACCGACTCACGCATCGGTCCAGGTACGTGACGGGCACGCGCGCGCAGAACCGCTGCAGAATGCACACGGCGCTGTATGCCGTCTGGTCGGGGTTGGGTCTGTGTGCGTGTGAACGAACAAACGGAGGTTCGTGTATGGCAAGGGGGGGGGGGGGGGGGGGGGAGGGCGTGAGAACAAAGCGGCGGCCGACGGGCGGCGGCGTCCAGCTTTTGCGAGCCGGCCCCCAGGACTCACAGGTTCAGGTAGTCCTTGCCGCACGCGGCCTTGATGATGCGCACGCACGGGCGCACCAGCGCGATGGAGCGGTCCCAGGCTGTGTTTGGGGGGCGACGGGAAAAGGGCGGGGTCAGAATCCGTCGGCGCTTTTAGTGCGGCGGCGACGAAATATCCAAAGTCCGCTTTTAACGCACCCACGCCCTGCCGCCTGACGGGCGACCGCGCCGCAAGCTCGTCCTCCTCGGCCACGTAGGCGTCGAACAGCGACGGCGGCGGCGGCTCCACGCCCTTGTCCGACCTTGGCGCCGCCGCCATCACTCTCTCGCGTCGCGCGCGCCGTGTGTTTCCCCTGAGCGGCGCTGCCGGCGCCTCCGCCCCTGCCGACGCGGCGCGACGCGGCGCCTCTGTTCGCCCTCTCTTGCTCTCGGCGTGCGCTGACCTCCTGGGTGGTGGACGCGATGATGGGTCTAGTGACGATGGTCTGCGCCCCTCGATCACACGAAGATGCGCGTCTCGTTTGCGAGTCTCAGTTTTCCCTTCTTCGAGACGCGTCTTGCTCAGGACAAGGAATCGGTGTGATCTGCCGATGGCTCGTTTCGTTCGTGTTCGTAACAACAAGGGGCGGCGATGCTTCTCCAAGACAAGGAGCTGCTTGGCCCTCGTCGCTTGTTTTTGACAAAAACTTTTTGTGCAACCAATCGCGCGCGCCGGCGACGCTGCAGGTCGCCGCCGACCACGCCGCTCGCTCTCCCACCGCCCGAAAAAGCAACCCACCCGCCAAAAACACAACGTCTCAAGGCGACTTGCGGTGGATGAGCGACGCGCCGTGCTCGTCGTACTCCTGCTTCGACATCCACATTTGTTGGAATGACCCCAGCGACGCCAGGATCGACCCGCCGATCCACGGCCCGAACCGCCGCTCGACGCCGCTGGTCGGCGCCACCACCTTGATCCGCAAGGAGGCGCCGGCGGCGCCGCCGCCGCCGGCCGCCGGCGCCGCCTCGGCCAGGTCCCGCTCGAGCCGCTCGCGCAGCCCGGGGAGCAGGCTGGTGCCGCCCGTGAGCACGACGCCGGAGTAGAGCTCGCGGCGCGAGTCGACGTCGCACCGGGCGATCGACTCGGCCACCAGGGCCGGCAGCGCCGAGCGCAGGGCCTCTGCCTCGGGCGGCAGCGCCGCCGCGCCGCCGCGGCCGCCGCCGGGCCACGCCGCCAGGATTGCCGGCTGGAAGAGCGCCTCGGGCGCGCGGAAGCGCTCGCCGCCGACCTGGATCTCGGTGCCGTCGGGGAGCTCGTACGCGACGGTGGGGGCGCCGCCCTCGCCGCCCTCGCCGCCGCCGTCAGCCATGGCGACGTCGTCGCCGCCGCCGCCGCCGCCGCCGGCCGCCGCGCCGCCCTCGCCGCCCTCGCCGGCCAGCGGCAGCGGCGTGTCGCTCACACGGCAGAGGGCCTCTTTAAGGTCGGACGCGATCTGCAGCACGGCGTACTCGGCGAAGGAGGCGGTGGTTCCCGGCGGGGGGTCGAGGCGCTCCGTGCGCCACGGCCCGTCCGGCGGGTCCTTCTGCACGCGCCGGAACAGGTGGCGCGGCAGGATTTTGAGCAGCGTCGCCTGGGCGGCGGCGGCGGCGGCGGCGGCGGCGGCGGCGGCGGCGGCGCGCTTCGCCGACGGCGGGGCGGCGGCGGCGGCGGCGGCGGCGGCGGCCGGCGCGGGCCGCGCCTCGACGGCCGCGCGGATGAGCTGGTTGAGGGCGGCGCCGGCCAGGGGGCTGCGCACGACGGTCTTGTTGAGCACGTAGCCCTCGTGGACGACGGCGACTGCGTTTCCATGTTTTAGGGTTGGGAGGAGGAGACAGGAGGGGTCGGGATGAGCGACAAACGACGGCGACGGCGACGGCGACGGCAACGCCCGCTCGTCCGCGAACGGCGATCGGACCAAAAGCGCGGCGCCGGCGCGACCCGCACAAGACTCATACACGACAGTACCCAACGCTCCCATCTCTCTCTGACCGCTTTAACCCCCCCAAGGTTGTGATCAGCCTGTGAGCCCAAGGGACCGCACGTCTCTTCTCTTTTTCTCCCTCCCAAAAGAGAAGCGTCGCGATGGGCGAGGCCGTGAACCCCAAGGCGTACCCGCTCGCGGACGCGCAGGTAAGGGTGATTGGTGATCGCCGCCAGTACGGCGTCTGGGGCGCGCGCGTCGCGCGTCGTGCCTCGCGACGGAGCGAGTGTGTCGGCAGAAAATCCAGGCGCCGCCCTCCCATTTCCTTCGCTCACTCGCAGCCGCCTCTCTCTCTCGCCCCCGTCCACCCGCCCTCCCTCTCTTGCCAAACACGACAACACACCGCAGCTGACCCAGACCATCCTGGACATCGTCCAGCAGGCCGCCAACTACAAGCAGCTGAAGAAGGGCGCCAACGAGGGTGAGTCGCCGTCGGCAGGGGGGGGGGTCAGGGGAAAGAGAGAGGGACGGCGTCGCTCAAAAGAAAAAAACGCCGCCCCCCACCCGCAAAAAACCACACACACACACACACAGCCACCAAGACGCTCAACCGCGGCATCTCCGAGTTCGTCGTCATGGCCGCCGACACCGAGCCCATCGAGATCCTCCTGCACCTGCCCCTCCTGGCCGAGGACAAGAACGTGCCCTACGTCTTTGTGCCGTCGAAAGCGGCGCTCGGCCGCGCGTGCGGCGTCTCTCGGCCCGTCATCTCTTGCTCCGTCACGACCAACGAGGGGTCGCAGCTCAAGTCGCAGATCCAGGCGCTCAAGCTGGCGATCGAGAAGCTGCTCATCTAGAGGGGGGAGGAGGAGCGGGCGCTTGTCCGAGGGCCAGGAGCAGGAGGAGGAGGAGGAGGAGGAGGAGGAGGTGGAGGGATGGCGAGGGTGTCGGTGCGCGCCGGCGAGAGAGGACGAGACACCGACCGGACGCCGCGGCGCGCGCACGCGTTTTTCTGCGTCTGTGCTTCCACCCCCTAGCTCCTCTCTTGCAGTGTAAACGACCTGACGACACCGGTTCTGTGCCGACACGCGTCCGACCGCGCGAGGAGTCTCGGAGGGAGAGAGACGAGAGAAGGCGAGGGCGCGTGTGTGTGTGTGGGGGGGGGGGGGGGGGGGCGCGGGGGCCCGGCGGGGGGGGGGGGGGGGGGGGGGGGGGGGGGGGGGGGGGGGGGGGGGGGGGGGGAGGGGGGGGGGGGGGGGGGGGGGGGCGCGAGCGCGCGAAAGAACGGCGAAAAAAAAAAAGCGCACGTCGCCAAAAACATGCTGCGGGCAAGCACAAAACGTGCGCCCCCACAAAGATAAAAAAACTCACCCGTCGTGGCCATGTGCCCCGCGTCGACCACCACGCCCGTCTGCCGCGCGGTCGCGAAGCTCGCCAGCAGCGCGGCCTTGGCCAGGTAGGCCGCCGGGCACTGGAGCGCCTCAAACAGCCGCTCGACGCACGCCTCGCGCGACGCCTTGGTCGCGTGCGTCGGCTCGACGACCATGAGCGCCATGTCGGCCGGGTCGGTCACGCGCAGGCGGTCCTGCAGGGCGTGGCGCCAGAGGGCCTCGGCCAGGTCCCAGTCGCGCACCTGGCCGTCGGCGTCGAAGGGCGAGGCGACCTCCATCCGGTCGCCGCGCGCGAACGAGGGGCCGTCGGCGCCGACAAACACGCCGCCGCCGCGTCCGGCGGCGGCGCCGGCGCGCGCGTCCTTCTTGACGCCGCCGCCGTCCTTTTCGCCGCCGCCGCCGTCCTCCTTGCCCGCCTCCGCGCCGTCCGCGGGCCCGGCGCCGCCCTTTTTGACGCGGCTGTCGCCGCTGGCGCCGCCGCCGCCGTCGGCCGCCGCCGCCGCGGCGACCACGCCGCACGCCGAGGGGAAGACCGCTTTTGGGCCGTCGTCGCCCGCGTACCCCGCCTTGACGCTGTGCGTGCCGACATCCAGCACGCACGCGTTGACCTCGTCTGTTTTGATTTGTGTGTTGTGTACGTTTGTCCGCTTGCGAGGCGCGCAGTGGGGGGTGAGAGGGAGACACGATTCCAGGCAGAGAGAGAGAGAGAGGCGCAGCGGCGGCGTGCGCGCGCCCGACGGACGGGCGGCGGCGGCGGTCCGTCCTCTCACCTCCTCCGTAGATGGTCGCCATCACGGCGACGGCTGCGAGTGCGCGAGGGGTTGCGCGGCCGTCTGTCTTGTCCGGCCTCTGGTGATCGCTGGCAGCGGGGCCAGAAGAGAGAGAGAGGGACGGGAACAGAGCAGACGGCGTTTTTTCTTTTTGAGCCTGCTGTCTGGGAACAAAGGGAGGGGTGGTGGAAACGGTGCGTGGCTCTGTTTTAACTGTCGGGAGTTGTGGGTGGTGTTGGGCGCGGTGTCAGCCGGATCAGTCAGCTTAATTCAGCGGCGGCGGCGGGCGACGGCGAGCCGCGCTCGCCCGGTCGCGCGATCGCTCGCCGACGAAAGTGAGCGGCGCTCGCAGCTGCCTCACCCTCCTCAATCTTCCTTTTTCTTCGAAACGCTCACTCGTAGCCCCAACCACCAAATACTAGCACCGCTCTAGCACATCAGCAACCCTCGACAGCAGCAGCACCACACTCGCCCTGTTCAAAAAAAGCTGCTGACGAGCAAAAGATCAGAAAGAGGAGCCATGGACGCGGCCGGCGGCGGAGGCTCGCTCTTGGGCAAGCTGGTGACGCCGCTGCGTGGCTTCTTCGCGATGGGCGGCGGCGCAGCAGGTGAGGGGCGACAAAAAGGGGGGCTTTCAAACGTTCTGGTTTCCATTCGACAGGACAACTCACCTCTTCTCCCTCTCCCTCATTCCTCTCCACCCACCATCAGGATCGGCACCTGCGCCTTCGCCTGACGTGCGGGGGGCCGGGCGCGCGCAGAGAGAGGCGCACCAGCAGCAACAGGTGAGGAAAGAGGGAGCAAAGACGCAGAGACGACCCCTTCACCCGCCAAATCCCCTCCAGACAGGCAATGCTCACACCATCCCTCACCCGGTCGATCAATATCCTCAAGCAGGAGCAGCAGCAGCAGCAGCAGCAGCAGCAGCAGCAGCAGCAGCAGCAGCAGCAGCAGCAGCAGCAGCAGCATCGAGCAGAGGCCAACGGCGTCGCGGCCGCCGCGCCCGCCCGCCGCGCGCCCTCGCCACCGCCGCCGCCGCCGCCGCCCGCCGCCCTCCCTGCGAGCGCCAGCGCCGGAGGGGCACAGCCGCAGCCGCAGCAGCAGCAGCCGCCGCCCGCCTGGCTCGCCCCGTCCGCGGCGCACGGCGGTCCCTCGGTCGTGCCCGAGCCGCTTGCCGCCGAGCTGCTCGCCTCGGCGCGTGGGTGGGAGCCGGCGCGCCAGGCGGCCCTCGCAAAGTTTCTGCGGCGGCCGCGGGCGGCGCTGCCGGGCCGGCGCCTCGCGCCACCCGGGGGCCTGCACCTGGCGGCGGGGCCCGGGTCGCCGCCTTGGTCGTTGATGTCGCCGCAGGCGGCGCCGCCGCGCTCGCTGCTGGAGGAGAGGCCGTCGATGGCGGCGGGCGCGCTGCCGCCCCGCGGGGCCGCAGCCGCGGGGGGAGCAGCGGCGGCGGCAGGACAGCAGCAGCAGCAGCAGCAGCAGCAGCCCTTTAACCACCGGGATCACAACACGGGCCCTCCGCCGCGTGCAACGCCGAGCCCCTCTGGCTTGGGCGGCTTCCTCGGCGGCGGCGGCGGCGGCGGCGGCGGCGGCGGCGGCGGCACGGGTGGCCGTGGCAGCCTGCCGCCGCCCGCCCTGCAGATGCGCCCCCTCTTCGGGACACCGCGCGCGCTGGCGGGCGGCAGCGCGCGCCGCGCCGACCCTGGCGCCGCGGCAGTGCCCGGGCGCTACACCCCCTACGGCCGCCCAGCCTCGCAAGGAAAGCCGGCGTCGGCCGTTGGGTTTTCGGCGGCGGCGGCGGCGGCGGCCGCGGCGGCGGGCGGCGGCGGCGGCGGCAGCCAGAGCGGCCACGGCAACGGCTTTGCCAACGGCCTCGGCGCCGCGCTCGCGCGCGCGGGAGGGCGCCAGGGCCACGCGGCGCCCAATCCGTACGCCGTGCCGCGCCCGGCGGGCAGCGCGGGCGGCGGCGGCGTGCTCGGCGGAGGAGCAGGAGGCAGCGGCGCGCCGACGCCGCGCGGCGGCGGCGGCGGCGGCGGCGGCACGTACGGCCTCCCCGCCGCCTTCCAGCAGCAGCAGCAGCAGCACCAGCGGCCGCCGTCGAGCGCCGCCGACGGCAGCGCCAGTGCCGGCCGCGGGCTGGGCGTGGCGGCCTTCACGCCCATGCGCAGCACGCCGCTGCGCCTCGGCAGCGGCAAGCGCGGCGCTCCGGACGGCGGCGGCGGCGGCGGCGGGCTCGGCGGCCTGCTGCTGCTCGAGGGCGGCGGAGGCGGAGGCGCGGGCGCGACGCCGCTGTTCGCCCCGGGCTCGGGCGCCGCGACCTTTTCCGGCGCGACCGCCGCGGCCAAGCGCCTGCGGTCGGCGCAGCAGCACCACCAGCAGCAGCAGCACCAGAGGCAGCAGCAGCAGCAGCAGCAGCAGCTTCACGCGACACACGGCGGCGGCGGCGGCGTCGGCGCCCGCGCAATGGCCGGCCTCGGCGGCCGCGCGCCCGTCCCCACCCCGCCGCCCGCCGCGGCCGAGGCGACGCCCGCGGCGCCGCGCGCCCAGCCCGAGCCGCCTCAGCAGCAGCGCACGCCCGCGGCGGAGAGCATCCTCCAGGCGCTGAGCAGCCTGCAAAAGGCGTCCGGCGGCGGAGGCGCGATCGGCGGCGGCGGCGGCGGCGTCCCGCTGCTGGGGGCGCCGCCGCCGGGCTCGGGCGGCGGCGCTGCGGCGGCGACGCCCGCCTCGGCCAACGGCTTTGGCGCCGCCGCCCCCCCCCCGCCGCTCGGCCGCCTGGAGACGCCGGGAGGACCCGCGGCCGTGCTCTTTGGCACGCCGCCCAGCGGCGGCGGCTCGTCCGCCGGCGGCCGAGGCGGCCACTTTGGCGCGTCCCCCCAGCAGCAGCAGCAGCAACGGGCGGGGGCAAGCGGCCCGGCGGCGGCGGCGGCGGCGACGCCCGCGCGGGCGCTGCGCCTGTCCGCCGTGCTGGCCGAGGCGCTCACGCCGCAGGCCGCGCCCGCCGGCGGCGAGGGCATGTTTGCGGGCGCGTCCGCGGCGCGGCGCGCGCTCCAGGACAAGCAGCAGCAGCAGCAGCGGCAGCAGGAGCAGGAAGAGGACAGGAGGCAGCAAGCGGCCGCTTCTCCCGCCGCCGCCGCCGCCGCCGCCGCCTCGCTGGCCGCAGCAGCGTCCCCGCCGCCCGCCGCGGCGGCCGCGCCCCTGTTTGCTTTCAGCCGCGCGCAGGGCCTCGCCGGCGTCCCTCCCTCCCCTCCCCCTGCCGCCTCCCCCTCCCCGACGTTTGCGTTCGCGGCCGCCACCCCCCTCTCCCCCAGCACGGGCGGCGGCTCGCCCGGCAGGGGCGGAGGAGGCGGGGCCAGCGCCGTCGCGCCCTCCTCGGCGGCCGGGCCCTCGCCCTCTTCCGCCGCGGGCCTGGCCCCCGGCGCCCCCCGTTACACCTTTGGCGGGGCCGGGCCCGGCGCCGGCGTGGCGGGCGCGGTCGCGCGACTGATGGCGTCGCTGCCGCCAGCGGACGGTGGCTCGCCCTTTGGCGGCAGCGGCAGCGGCGGCGGCGGCGGCGGCTTCGGCCGCGGCTTTGGCGCTTTGGCGCCCGCTGCTCCGGCGTTTGCCTTTTCGGCTGCCAAGCCCCTGGGTGCTCTCCCCCCCTCTGGATTTAGTTCTTCGCTGCCCGCGGTCGCCGGGTTCGTTGCCGCGGCCGCTGCCGCCCCTCCTGGCCCGCCGCCGCCGCCGCCGCCCCCGGCCTTTCTGTTTGGGGCAGCGGCAGCGCCGCCGCCGCCCCCGGCCTTTCTGTTTGGGGCAGCGGCAGCGCCGCCGCCGCCTGCGTTTGGCGCCGCGCGCCCGCCTCCCGCGAGGCCGCCGTCGCGGCCGGCGGCCCTCCCGGCGCCGCCCTCGCTGCCGCGCGCGGGCGGCCGCGCGCTCGTGGCCGAGCTGGCGGAGAAGGCGGCCAGCGTGCCGCTGCCTCCGCTCAGCAGCGAAGAGGACGAGGGCGACGGCGAGGACGAGGCGGCGCCGGCGGCGCCGGCTCTGGCAGCGCCCGCGCCCACGCCCGCGCCCGCGCCGGCCCCAGCGTTCACGCTTGCGCCCCCGTATCATGCAGCTCCCGCCCCCCCCCCAGCGATACCCACCTTTGCAGCGGCACCGGCCCCGGCAGACAAGGCCCCGGCCGCGGCGTTTTCTTTCTTCTCGGCACCACCCCCAGCTGACAAGGCATCGGCGGCGGCGGCAGCGGCGCCGGCGCCGGCGCCGGCAGCCGAGGCCGACGGTTCGCCGCCCCCGGCTGCGGCCAATGCCCCGGAGCCTGGCCCGGCGCCTCCCGCCCCATCCGGCTCCATCTTCTTCGGCGCGCCCTCCGCCGCCACCGCAGCAGCACCAGCAGCCGCGCCCGCATTCGGCGCGTTTGGGGCCCCGTCGACGGCCCCCGCGTTTGGCGGCGGCGCGTTTGGCGGCGGCGGCGGCGGCGGCTTTTTCTCGGCCGCCCCCGCTGCCGCCGCCGCGCCTCCGGCCAACGGAGACGGAGCGACCTACGGCGACCGCGAGCGCGGGGAGCAGGGCGGCCGTGCTCTCAAGCGCCGGCCGCGCGGCCTGCCGACCCAGGAGGAGGAGCAGCAGCCGGCGCGAGCAGCAGCGGCGGCAGCAGCAGCGGCGCCTGCGCCTGCGCCGGCAGCGCCGCTTGCGTTTTCCTTTGGCGCCCCGCCCGCCGCTGCCACGCCTGCTGCAGCCGCGGCCTCCCCTTCCGCCTTCTCCTTTGGTGCAGCGACTGCGGCCGCGCCGCCTGTCGCTCCCGCGCCCGCAAACGGTGCTGCTAGCAAGGAGAGCGGCGCCGCGCTCAGCCCCGCGCCGCTCTTCTCTTTTGGCGGCGCCGCGCCGGCCGCCGCCGCCGCCGCCGCTGCCCCCCCGTCTTTCGGCGCCCCCGCAATCTTTGGCGCTGGCGCCGCGGCAGGCGGGAAGGACACGCCGCCCGCCTTTTCCTTTGGCGCCGCGCCCGCCGCCGCCGCCGCCGCCGCCGCCCCCGCCGCCGCCGCCGCCGCCGCCGCCGCCGCCGCCGCCGCCGCCGCCGCCGCCCCGCGCGCGTTTGCGTTCGGCGGCGGCGCGGCCGCGGCGCCGGCCCTCGCCCCGACGGCCTCCCCCGCGGCCCCCTTCTCGTTCGGCGCCGCCCCCGCCGCCGCCGCCGCCGCCCCGCGCGACGACGCCGCCAACAACCGCGCCTTTGCCTTTGGTGCGGCGCCGGCGGCCGCGCCGACGTTTGGCGCCGCGCCCGCGGCGGCCGCCCCTCCGGCGTTCACGCTCGCCGGCGGCGCGCCGCCCCCTTCCCCGTCGCCGCCGCCGCCGGCTTTCTCGTTTGGCGCGGCACCGGCGGCTCCCGCGGCCAGGCCGTCCTCGCCCGCGCCCTTCACGTTCGGCGGTGGAGGCGGTGGAGGCGGTACTTTCGGTGTCGGCGGCGCCCCGGCGTTCGGGGCCGCGCCGCCGCCGCCGCCGCCCTTTGGCGGCGGGGCGGGGGTTTTTGGCGCGGCGCCGCCGCCCTTTGGCGCCGCCGCGCCGCAGCAGCAGCAGCAGCCGTCGCCTTTTGGCGCGCCGCCCGCCGCCCGGGGCTTTGGCGCTCCGTCGGCCTTTGTGCCGTCGGGAGGATCGCAGCCGACGTTCATGTTTGGCGGCGGCGCGGCGCAGTCGCAACAGCAGCATCAGCAGCTTCAGCAGCAGCAGCAGCAGCAGCAGCAGCCGTCGCCGTTCTTCGGCGGGGCCGCACCCCAGGCCGGCGGCCCCGCCTCGCCGTTTGGCGCGCCGCCCGGATTTGGGCAGCAGCAGCAGCAGCAGCAGCAGCCGCTGCAGCAGCAGCAGCAGCAGCAGCAGACGCCCGGCGGCGGCCCCGTGTTCACCATGGGCGGGCCCGGGGGCGCCGGCGCCGACGCGGGCGGCCCGCGCGGCGGGAGGAGGCACGTGCGCGTCAAGCGGCGCGGCTGACGAGGAGAGGGGAGGGGAAGGGATGAAGGGTGCGCCGAAAGGAGGCGGCGGCGGCCTGCTCCGCGCGCGCCTTTGGTCGTCGTTTTTCGGCAAAGCCGCGCTAGTTTTGGAGAGGTAAAATCTCTTGCTGGAAGCCCGAGACAGGCATGATTGTGCGTGCTTACAATACAGCGGGGCAGGACTACCACACACGCAGGGGACGCCGGGAGGTATTGTGCGTGGTCGCCGACGTTTTTTTTCCGGGACGCCGGCGCAAAAAATGGGTTTTTGGGGGAAGCACAGGTTTTCTTGTGGTACAAAAAATGGGTTTTTGGGGGAAGCACAGGTTTTCTTGTGGTACAAAAGGCACACAGGGAAGGGGTGATGAACACCCTCTGCGAACAAGAAGGGGTTGAGTTGTTGGTGGTGTCGGCTGCTTGCCGTCTCGTCCGGAGGACAGATTGAACGGCGGGGCGCCTCGCTCGGCGCAGGATGGCGCGCCGCGGCTCGACGAGAAAAAAAACGCCGAGAAAAAGAAAAAGTCGGATCGGCATAATCGGATCATCATAATCGGATCATCATAATCGTCTCTCCCCCCTACTCTCTCCTCAGACGCCCAGCGTGCGCTCGTAGTCCTCGATCGACTTGAACAGCTCGCTGAAGTTGCCCTTGCCGAACCCGCCGCACCCGCCCGCCTGCTCCACGCGCACCCCGGCGGCCGCAGCGGCGGCAGAAACCTCGCCGGCCTCCGCCGCCGCCGCTGCGTTGGCCGCCGCGGTCGCCGTCGCCGCCTGTGGCGCCGCCGCCGCCGCCGCCTGTGAGAGCGGCTCTCCGTCCTCGCCCACGGGCCTCATGCACCCAACGCGCTGGATGATCTCGACAAACACGGTCGGCCGGTCCCCCAGCGGTTTCGTGAAGATTTGGAGCAGCACGCCCTGGTCGTCGCGGTCGACGAGGACGCCGAGCTCCTGGCACGCGGCCAGCTCGGCGTCGGTCAGCGGGCAGGGCGGCGGCGGCGGCGGCGGCGACGCTGCGCCGCCCTCGCCCCCGCCGCGGCCGCCGTTCCCGCCGCCGCCCGCGCCGCCGCCGCCGCCGCCCCCTGCCGCCGCCGCCGCCAGCTTCTGCCGCAGGCCCTTGTAGTAGGCGTCTGACGGCCGCGGCATGAACTCGAGCCCCGCGCCCGCGCCCGACGCCGCGCGCATGGCCCGCAGCGTCGAGAAGATGTCGCGCGTCTTGAGCGCCAGGTGCTGCAGGCCGGGTCCCTCGTTCTGCTCCAGGTACGTTTGGATCTGCGACTTGCGCCGCGTCCCGAACGTCGGCTCGTTCACCGGCAGGAGGACGTTCTCGCCGTCGTTTGCGAGCACGACCGAATTCAGGCCGCTGTCAACCGTGCCCACGTCCTCGGCGCTAAACTCGGCAAACTCGTGGAAGCCGGTGAAGCGCGCGATGTAGCGCTGGGCCGCCGCGAGGTCGGGGACGTTGCCGACGGCGTGGTCGAGGCGCTCGATGCCATAGTCGAGCACGGCGGGCGCGTCGCAGGCGGCGACGGGCTGCCAGCCCGCGAGGAAGACGGGCGGCGGCGGCGGCGGCGGCGCGAGCAGCGACGAGGACGACAAAGCGGGGCCGCTCTTGTTGTCGCCGTTGCTGTCGCCCGCGCCTGTGCCCGCCGACACGAAGCGCAGGACCACGTCGCCGTAGAGCACGACCTCGGCGATGGTCTGGAGGGGCGCAGGCGGGGGGCTGTCCTTGCCCTTGCCGCCGTCGCCGGAAGGCGGCGCAAAGAGGGGCGTCGGCGGCAGGACGGCGATGGCGCCGCCCACGACGCTCGCCGCAAACGCGGCCGCCGCGTCGTCCACCTCCACCCCGAGCGCCCGCACGGCCATGCCGTGGGCGGCGACAAAGTCGAGCGCGGCTTGCTGGCTGTAGTGCGGCAGCGGCACGCAAGGGGGCGGGGCCGAGGCCGCGGCCAGGGCCGACGGGCCGCCGCCGGCCGCCCCGGCGCCGCCCGCCCTCGCCGCCGCCTCCGCCGCGAGCGCGGCCGCGCGGCGCGAGTAGGGCGCCGTGAAGGCGAGCACCAGCTCGCCCGACCGCAGGGCGTACGAAGCGAACACGGCGTTGCCCGTGGACTGGTCGCTCTTGGCCGCGAGCGTCATGCCCAGGCCCGCGCTGAAGCGGCGCGCGGCGGTGGTGGCGTCGGCCGTCCAAAACTCGACGTGGTGGAAGCGGCGGCACGCGAAGCGGTCGGTGCGCGGATTGTGGCGCCGGAAGGACGGCGGCGGCGGCGGCGGCTTTGCACTTTGAGGGTCGGCGGCGCTCGCGGGCGCGGCCGCGTCGCCGAGCGGCGCCATGCTCCGACGGGGCGCGGGAGTGGATAGGGAGTTGCAGAAATCAAGAGAGGGGACGTCTCCCTGTCTCCACGGTCTTGCGGGTTTCGGGCGAATCGCCGCTCCGTGTGGCAGCCGCACGAATGCGGGGGATGGTGCACGGGGCAAGGTGGGGGTACAGGGCCGCGCCTCGCTGGACTTTGGTCGGTCCTTGCGGAGCGGAGAGAGAGAGAGAGAACGAGGAAGAGAGCCTCTCACTTTTTTTGTGACGTTTGTGGCGCTTGTTTTGTGATGGCCGCGCGTGCGTGCTGCTGCGTGCTGCAGATGACTCCGCTTGGTGGTGACGAGGGGGAGGGAGATCGTGTGGGAGATGGCAGCTGTGCAACCGAGGGAGGGGGCGCGTGTACATCGACGGGGGACGAAGGCGACGACCACGATTGGGACGACGACGGCGCGCGACGCGCGTTTTTGGAAGACCGCTTGACGCCAGATCAGCAAAATCCTTGTTATACTGGATCCGTTCATGTCTGTTATGGGTCTGTTTGCTCACTGGGAGTGTCCGTCTCAGATGTTTAATAGGGTGTTCTACAGGTCCGCAAACCGGTCCTGCTTGGCCAGCTCGCGCACGTCGAGCGTGTTGGTCGGACGCGCCGCCGCGCGCCCGCCTCCCCCGCCTTCCCCCTTGCGCCCCCCTTTGCCCTGCTTGGCCTGGCGCGCCCGCCGCGCCTCGGCCACGGCCGCCGCCACGCCGGCCGCCCCCCCCACGACGCCGACCGGCAGCCTCGAGACGCCTCCCTCGGTGCGCAGCGCCCTCTCCCACTCGCGCGCGTGGTGCAGGTACAGGTACAGCGCCGCGCGCGCGTCGTCCACGGGCGTGTGCTCGCCCGACTGGATGTCCAGCCCGAGCTCCTGCGCGGCCAGCACGCGCAGCGCCTTGGGCCGCCGCTTGCCGCGCGCGATGTCGGCGGCGGCCGCCCCCGCGCCCATGCCCTCGGGCGCCCGCGCCGCGCGCCGCATGAGGGGCGGGTACCGCGCCGTGTCGCGCGTCAGGCGCCTCGGGTGCGACAGCAGCAGCGCGCGCAGGTCGCCGCCGATCGAGTGGCCCACCAGCACGCGCCCGGCCACCAGCGCGGCCACGCGCCGCTGCACCTCCTCGAGCTGCGGCGCGCCGGCCAGGTCGGCGGGCCGCACGCCCGAGACCCACGTGCGGTGGTCTGTCACGCGCTCGCGCGGCGCCACGTGCGTGTCGAGGACGACCTGCCCGCGGGCGTTGACGAGGCAGACGCGGGCGAGGGCGCTGCGCTTGCCGTCCGGGCCGACGCCGACCATCTCGCAGTCGATGGCGAGGACGGGCGTGGGCGGGGCGTTGGTGGCGTCGCCATCGGCGTCGGCGGCGTCGGCGGGGGTGGTGGTGGTGGTGGTGGTGGCGGCCGCCGTTGCGGCCGCCGTGACGAGTAAGCCCCCGCCCGCTGCTGTTGACGATGCCGTTGCCGCCGTCGCCGCCGCCCTGGCTGCCGCTCCTCGTGCCACCGTCGCCCCCAGCGCCGCCGCCGCCGCCGCGCCCGTGGCGATCGGCTCCGCGAGCGGCGGCGCGGCCGCCCCTGCCGGCGCGAGCGCCGCGATCGGCCGCAGCGCCTTTTTTCCGCCGCCGACGCCGCCGGCCTTTGCCGCCTGCTGCTGCTGCTGCTGCTGCTGCTGCTGGTTCAGCTGCGCGAGCGTCGGCCGCCGGGGCTGCTGGCCGGGGTGCGGGTGGCGCGGCCGCGGCTGGCCGCCCTCGGCGGGCGCCTCGGCCGCCATTTTGGCGCGCAGCTGCGCCCAGTTGCTGCCGAGCGCGGCTGCGGCCGACCCCCCGCCGCCCCTGGGCAGCGGCGGCAACAGCGGGGCGGGCCGGTGCTTGTTCAGCCTCGCCGCCTTGCTCTTGTGCTTCTTCGACGGCGGCTGCTGCGGTTGCTGCTGCTGCTGCCCTCGCTGCTGCTGCTGCTGCTGCTGCTGCTGATGCTGCGGCTGCTGCTGCCGCTGGTGCTGCTGCGGCTGCTGCCCTTGCTGTTGCGGAGCGGCGGCAGAGGCCGTGCGGCCCACGGGCTGCTGCGGCGGCTGCTGCTGCCCGGCCCGGTGGTTCTCACGCGGCTTGTTGCGGTCCGGGCGCTGGCGCTGGCGCTCGTCGAGGACGTGGCGGCCGAGGGCCGGCGCGGCCGCCGCCGCCGCCGCCGCCTCCTCCCCGTCGGACCCCTCTCTCCGGCGCTTGGCCGGCGCCCCGTCCTCGCGGTGCTGGTGGCTGCTCCTGGCCATGGCCGCCTGTCTATTACTTCTCAGGGGCGGACGAAAGAATGGTCCTGCCTACGCGAGCGGGTGCCGGTGCTGCGGCTGCCACTGCTGCTGCTGCTGCCGCCGCGCCTCGTCCTCCTCCTTGCGCAGGTCCGCCTCGGCGCGGCGCGTCTCCTCGGCGACGCGCTTGGCAGCGGCGTCCCTGTCCGGCGCGCGCAGGAAGATGGCGCCGCCGAAGCGCTGGTAGACGGCCTGTTGTTTTTTCGTGAACAGAATGGGGGTGGGGAGTAAAGTGGGCGCCGGATGGGCGGCGTCGTTTTGCGCGGCGGCGGCGGCGGCGGCGGCGTCTCCCGAGTCGCTTGTCGACGCAGGTGAGCGTCGGCACTCACCCGCTCGGGCTTGAGGCTCCTAAGCTCGGCGGCGGCGACCTGCAGCGCCTGGATCTACGCTTGTGTATTGATCGATGTAGTGGTTGGGCGGCGAGAGGAGTGAGCAAAGAGAGAGGCGCGGCGTGTCGATGGAGAAAAGAAGAGTCGGCGCAGACGAGGGCGGATTCGGCGCGCGCTTGCGCACCTTGGCCTGCAGCTGCTTGGCGCGCGCGCTGGGTGGAGCTTCCGACTGCTGCTCCGAATTGGGCGCGGACATGTGGTGGCGGTGGTGGGGCTCCGGCTCCTCCTCTCGCGGAAGGAGGGAAAGGTCGGTCAGATGAACGCTTCGAGTGCGCCTGCGTTTTTATGAGTGCGCGTGATGGTGTTGATGGGCGAGCTGGCTGATGTTTGACAGTGTGGTGATGATGATTGTGCGCTGCGACAGTGCTGACACGTCCTTTTCGTCATTGCGGCGGCGGCGGCGGCGGCATCGGCCGCGGCAGAGGCGGCGCGCCCGCCGGCAACGGCATCGACATCGGCGGCGGCGGCGGCATGCCCGGAGGAAAGGCAGTGTAGCCCCCGCCTCCCCCTCCCCCTCCCCCTCCCCCTCCATACATCAACATCGGCGGCGGCGGCTGCTGCATCATGTACTGCTGCTGCTGCATCATGTACGGCGGCGGCTGCGGCGGCTGCGGCGCCTGGTGCTGGTACTGCATCATCATCGGCGGAGGCGGCTGCGGCATCCCCGCCCCGTTGGCCGCGCCGTGTGCCCCGCCGTTTGCGCCCGGCGGCCCGTCCGCGAAGCGCGTGTGCGGCGCCGGCAGCAGCCCGCCCCCGGCCGCCCCCCTCCCCCCGCCGCCCCGCTGCGCCTCCGCCTGCGCCCGCGCCCGCCGCTGCGCCGCGATCAGCCGCTCCGCGGGCGTCCCGTGCCGCTCGCCCGACTTGCTGTCCTTGCGAAAGGCGTATGTCGCGACCACCGCGCGGCCGAAGAAAAACTGTCCGTGCATGGCCTCGGCGGCGGCGTCGGCGGCCTCGAAGCAGTCGAACGCCACGAAGCCGAACCCCTTGCTGAGGCCCGTGTCGGGGTCGCGCACGACGCGCGGGGTCGCGATCACGGCGCCGAAGGCGGAGAAGGTGTCGTAGAGGGCCTTCTCGTCCACGTCGGGCGCGAGGCCGCCGACGAATAGGTTGGCGCCGACGTCGCGCTCCGACCCGCCACCCGCGCCGCCCGGCCCCGCCGCGCCCGGCGCCCCGCCGCCGCCGTCCCAGCCGGCCGAGCGGGTGACGCGCAGCGGCTTGCCGTGCAGGCGGACCATGTTGAGCACGCGCGTCGCGTACTCGGCGTCCTCGGCGCCGCTGCCCGCGCCGCCGCCGCCGACGCCGCCGCCGCCGCCGGCCGCCCCTGCTCCGCGGAACTCGACGAATCCGTAGCCTTGGTGGCCGCCCGTCACGCGGTCCTTGGGCAGGTAGACGGAGGCGACGGGGCCGGCCTGGACGAAGAGCTCCCAGAGGAGCTCCTCGGTGACCTGTTTTTGGGGTTTTTTTTGTTTGTGTTGACCCCCAGCGGGGCGGGGGGGGGGGGTTGGGCGGGGGGGGGGGGGGGCAAAGGGGGGGGGGGGGGGGGCGGGGCTTGGGGGTTCCCTCGCCGCGGGCCATGCCGCCGGGCTTTTTT
>Ga0335398_10002209_pt1 | contig 31276 bp, 14 predicted proteins | sample BON03_FD_205742 | JGI IMG/M metagenome (GOLD analysis project Ga0335398, IMG submission 205742) | Freshwater microbial communities from Lake Bonney liftoff mats and glacier meltwater in Antarctica - BON-03 (spades assembly) (version 2) | ecosystem: Environmental > Aquatic > Freshwater > Ice >... | reverse complement strand
CCGACAGAGGCCTTTGCGACCTCTAGCCCGAGGTCGCGGAAGGCGGCGGTGACGGCGGTCAGGAGGCCCGGGCGGTTCTGGCCGCGGAGCGTGATGACCTGGGTTTGGGGGGGTGTTTTAGACGGGGGGAAAGGAGAGGGACGTACGTGGGTTAGGCGTTTTCGCCGGGGGAGAGTTCGCCGTCGGGCCGTTTGGCGACTTCGTGGGTCGCTTTCCGGCGCGACGGCAGCGCGACGGAAAGTTGGTGGTCTCACCGTGTAGACCGGGTCGGACTCGTTGTCGATCGCGACCTCGACCTTGGTCGGCTTGTTGGCCTCGGCCACGGCGCGCACGGAGACCGAGGCGCGGCGAGAGGCGGGCGCGGGGCGCGGGCGACGCGAGGAGAGGGGGGCAAAGGAGGAGGCGTCGAGGCGCGCCGTCGCGAGCAGGGGGGCGCGCCCGGCGACGCGACGCGCCACGGCGGGCGCGCCGCCGCCCACGGAGGCGCGCGACGTCAGCTGCATTGGAGGCGCACTCGCTTTGCCTCCGTCCGCGAGAAGAGAAAAAGTGGGGTTTGGGGGGAGGGGGTCGGTTGAAGCTTCAAGTGCCTCTCTTTCTTCCTTTCGTCTCAATGGGCTTGAACGAGGCGAGACGAGGGCGCGCCTCTGTGTGTTGTGATCGTGAGCGGCGGGGCGCGGCACGGGGAGACAAGGCGGGACGAATGGGGAGGCCACAAGGTGCGAAAGCAGCTAGCGGCGCCGCTCGCACTTTTCGATACGCCGGCGCCGACGGACGACGGATGGGGCCAAAACGCGTCCGCGCCGAGAAGTCCCTCGCCCATCACCCACACGGGTGATCACACTTGGGGCTGGCGCCTTCTGCGCCGGAACTCGCCTGCTCATTCCTTCCCTTTGGAGCACGTTGATCCCAAGAGCCAGAGAGAAACCTGTCTTCGTCCCTCTCTCTCAGCGGAAGGGAAACATTCCCCCTTCCCTCGATTCGCCCCGCTCCCCCCTCGACGCCTTGCACACCACCGCTCGATCAAACCAAGCCACCACGTGCAATCACACGCCCGATAGTAACGACGTCGCCGCCCCGGCGGAGACCCCTGAGCAGGTGCGTTTGTCTTGATCCGAGGCCAAGGGCGCGCTCTTCGCCGCCGCCGGCAACGCTCGTCGTCGTCGTCGCTCACGCCCTCGCTCGCTCGACAAAAGCAAGGACAAACATCCAAACAGGTCCGCTGCCGCGAGGCCGTCCGCGCCCGTCCCGACGACCCGGACGCCTGGCGCGGCCTCGGCGTCGCCCTCCTCCTGCGCGTCTCCTCGCCGCGCGCCCCCGATGTCGCCGCCGCCGCCGCCTCTTCAAAACCCGACGAAGAGGAACGAAAGGGCGTCGCCCGCGAGGCGGCGCGCTGCCTCCGCCGCACGCTGCAGCTCCGGCCCTCGAGCGTCAGCGCCCGCCACGCCTTGGGCCTCGCCCTCCTGCGCGCGGGCGACCCCCGCGCCGCCGCCGAGCACCTCGAGCGCGCGTGCGCGCTCAGGCCGGCCGACTCCCGCCTGCGCTCCGACCTGGCGGGCGCCCTCCGCGCGTGCGGGCGCCCCGCCGCGGCCGCCGAGGCGTACCGCGCGGCCATCTCGGCGCTCGAGGCGTCCGAGCGCGCCGGCATAAGCGGCGACCAAGGCGGCGGCGGCGGCGAGAGCCGCGAGAGTGGCGGTGAGAGCGCGCCCGCCGGGGCCCCTCACCCCCCGCTGAATCCGCTGCCGCCGCCGAATCCGCCGCCGCCGCCGAATCCGCCAACGAACCCGCCGCCGCTCCACTACCGCCTGGCGATGGCGCTGCGCGAGACGATGGCCTCGCCCGCCGGCCGCGGGCTGGGCCGCGGGACGCGGCTCGCGCGCGAGGCCCGGCGCTGCCTCGCGCGCCAGCTGGCGCTCACGCCCGGGCACGCGCTCTCGGCGTTCTGGCTTGCTGCGCTGGCGGCCGAGGCCGGCGACGGCGGCGATGAGGGCGACAAGGGCGACGAGGGCGAGGCGGCCGCCGCCCTCGCGGCCGCGACCGACGCCTCAAAGCAGGGGTGCCCCCCGGCCATGGTCGCCGCCCTGTTTGACAAGTACGCGCCCTCGTTCGACGAGCACTTGGTCGGCGAGCTAGGGTACGCGACCCCCCGGCGCCTCGCCGCCGCCCTCTCGGAGGCGGCGGCGGCGGCGGCGGCAAACGGCGGCGGCGGCAGAAACGGCGCGTTCGCGGGCTTTCGGCGCGTCGCCGATTTGGGCGTCGGCACGGGCTTGATGGGACCCTTGCTGCGCCCGCTGATGGCGGCGGCGGGAGGGGGGGCCGAGGCGGGCGCGCAGCCGCCGCCCCTGCTGTGCGGCGTCGACCTTTCGGCGGGCATGGTGGCGCGCGCGCGCCGCGGGGGGTGCTACGACGCGCTGGACGTGGGCGAGCTGGTCGGGTGGCTGCGGGCGCGGGCTCCCGGCGCGGCCCTGGCGGAAGGAGCGGAGGGCGGCGGCGGCGGTGACGGAAGCGGCGACGAAAGCGGCGGCGGCGCCGCCGCCGCCGCCTGCCCTCGCGCGCCGCCGCCGCCGTTTGACGCGCTCGTCGCCGCCGACGTGCTCGTCTACTTTGGGGACCTGGCGCCCGTCATGGGGGCCGCGGCGTCGTGCGCGGCGGCCGGAGCGCTGTTTGCCCTGTCGACCGAGTGCGACGAGGAGCAGGAAGAGGAGCAGGAGGAGGAGGGGACGGGCGGCGCCGCTCGAGCCCGAGGCGGGGGCGGCGGTGGCCGGGCAAGCGGCGCCGGCTTCCGTCTGCGCGCGACGGGCCGCTTTGCGCACGCGGCCTCCTACGTGGAGGCGCGCGCGCGCGAGGCCGGCTGGGCCGTGGCGTCGCTCGAGCGGGGCAGTCCCCTGCGCATGAACGCCGGGCGCCAGGTGCTGGGCGACCTCTTTGTGCTCAGGAAGCTGTAACCGAGCCAAGGCAAAAAGCAGGAGAAGGCAAAAAGCGAGGGGAAGCGCAACTCGTCGCTTCCCGGCGGCGACGGCAGCCGACAACATACTGGAGATAAGCCCCCCTGCTTGACCTGATTTCACTCACACATCCAACCAACCAAATAACCCACAACATGGCCGAGGAAGGCGACGACCTGGCCATCTTTGACCCGGGCGAGTGGCCGCCGCCGCCGCCGCAACCGAGGCAGCAGCAGCAACCGCCGCCGCACCACTACCCCCGCTGCCCACCCCCGCCCCCTTACGCCGCCGCAACCCCCGCCGCAACCCACTACCATCCCGAGCAGCCGTGGCCGCAGCAGCACCAGCCGCCGCCGCAGGGCCTGTTTGGCAGCCGCCGCGGCGGCCTCTTTGCCGGGTACGCGCCGTTTGGCGGAGCCGGTTGCTCGACCCCTGGCGCGGGCGCGCCGCCGCCGCCGGTTGCGCCGCCGCCGCCGCCGCCGCCGCAGCAGCAGCACCACCGGCAGTGGTTCCAGCAAAACCCACCAGCGCAACGGCACGAGACGGGCCCGACAACCCACCAGGAGGAACAGGATGAAGAGGAGGAGGACTACGGGTGGCACCAGAACCAGCACCCCCAACAACAACAACAACGCGCCGCCGCCGGCGCGCCGCCGCCGCCGCCGCCCGCCGCTCAGGCAGCGCCGCCGCCCGACGACCACGCCCGCGGCAGCAGCCTCGTCCGCCGCGTCGACGGCGACCTGCCCCTCCAGGCCCGCGGCTTCTTCCCCTCCTTCCGCCTCTTCAACGCCGTGCAGTCCGAGTGCTTCGGCACCGCCTTTGGCTCGGACCGAAGCCTGGTCGTCAGCGCGCCGACGGGCTCCGGCAAGACGGGCGTGCTGGAGCTGGCGCTTCTGCGCCTGCTGCTGCGCGCGCGGCAGCCGGGCGCCCGCGCGGTGTACGTGGCGCCGACGCGCGCCCTGGTCCAGGAGCGCGCCGACGACTGGGCGGCGCGCTTCGCGGCCGCGGGCCTGCCGTTCCGGGTGCTGGCGCTCACGGGCGACGGCGCGAGCGAGGCGGGCGGCGGCAGCGGCGGCGGAAGCGGAAACGGCGGCAACGGCGGCGGCGGCGGCGGCGGGTTTGGCTTGGGGGCCAACAGCGCGGTGGCGGCCCTGGCGCGCGACCTGGAGGCTGCCGACGTCATCTGCACGACGCCCGAAAAGTTTGACCAGGTCACGCGCTGCGGAGGCATGGCCGGCGGCGGCGGAGGAGGAGGAGGAGCGGGCGGCGGCGGAGGCGGAGGCAGCGGCGGCGCCGCGTCGCCCGCTGCCGCGGCCGCCGCCACCGTGCTGCTGGCCTTCACGGGCCTGGTGATGATCGACGAGGTGCACCTTCTGGGCGAACCCGGGCGCGGGCCCGCCCTAGAGGCCGGGGTCGTGTGCCGGCTGCGCGCGTTCGCGTCGCGCCTGCGGGCCGAGGGCGCGCAGGCGGCCGCGGCGGCGGCGGCGGCCGGCGCGCCCCCGCCCCCGCCCCCGCCGCCCGTCGCGCGCCTCCGCCTCGTCGCCGTCTCGGCCACCGTGCCCAACGCCCGCGACATCGCCGAGTGGCTGGGAGGGGGAGGAGGGAGCGGGCCCCCAAGAGGAGGGGCGCCCTGCGACCTGCGCGTCTACGGCGACGAGATGCGCCCCGTCCCCCTGCAGACGCACGTCCTGTCGTTTCCCTCCGCCCGCAACGACTTCCTGTTCGAGCGCCGCCTGGAGGAGCACCTCTGGCCGACGGTCCGCGACCACGCCTCGGGCAGGCCCGCCCTCGTCTTCTGCTCCTCCCGCAAGGGCGCCTCGGACGCGTGCGCGCGCGTGCTGAGGGACGCCGCCGCGGCGGCCCAGCAGGGGTCGTCCTCGTCTTCGTCGCCGGCGTTTGTGCGCGACGGTGCGCACGCCGCGCGGCTGGCCGCCGCGGCCGTCGCGTGCGCCAGCAGGCCCCTGGCCGCGGCCGTCGCCGCGGGGGGCGCCTTCCACCACGCCGCGCTCGAGCCCGCCGACCGCGCCCGGGTCGAGGCGCTGTTCCGCGCGGGCGACCTGGCGGTGCTGTGCGCGACGACGACGCTGGCCCTCGGGGTCAACCTGCCCGCGCGACTGGTGGTGGTGAAAGGCACGCGGCGGTATGTCGGGGCGGGGGAGGGAGGGGGGGCGTCGGCGGCGGCGCTGGGCGGGGCGCCGCTCCCCGAGGCGGACGGCGACGACGAGGGCGGCTGCGGCGGCGGCGGCGGCGGCAGCGATCGGCGTGGCAACGCGACCCACGCCGCCGCCCCCACCACGACGACCGCCGCCACCCCCACCTACCGCTCCTACGACGCCTCCGAGGTCCTGCAGATGTGCGGCCGCGCGGGCAGGCCGCAGTACGACACCCGCGGCGTGGCCGTCGTGCTCACCTCGCGCGACGACGCCGCCCGGTGGCAGGGGCTGCTGGCCGGCAGCGACCCCGTCGAGTCGCGGCTGGCGGCCGTGCTGAGCGAGCACCTCAACGCCGAGATCGCGCTGCGGACGGTGCGGGACGTGTCCGAGGCGCTCGCGTGGCTCAAGTCGACCTTCCTGTACGTGCGGCTGCGGCGCGACCCCCAGCGGTACGGCTTCGGGGCCTTTGCGGCGGGAGGCGCAACGGCGGCGTCGGCGGCGTCGGCGGCCACCCCGTCGGCGCAGCTCGAGGCCGCCGTGCGCGAGCGCCTCGCCCTGCGCGCCACGCGCGTGCTCACGGCCTCGGGCCTCGCCGCCACCGACGCCGAGGACGGCTTCGCCCTGCTGCCCACGGACGCCGGGCGCGTCATGGCGCACCACTTCCTGCGCCTCGAGACGGCGCTGCTGGTCGTTCGGCAGCCCGCGCGGCGCGACCTGCCCGGCCTGCTGCGCGCGTGCTGCGCGGCGGCCGAGCTCGCGGCCATCGGCCTGCGGCGCTCGGAGAAGCGGCCGGTCAACGCGATCAACCAGCGGCAGGCGGGGTCCGTGCGGTACCAGGTGATGGCGGTGCCGACGACGACGGGAGCAGCAGCCGCGGCGGCGCAGCGGCAGCAGCAGCAGCAGGCAAGCGGGGCTGCCCCGGCCCCTCGGCCGCCGCCGCCGCCGCCCAAAGTGAAGGAGCGCCTGTCGACGGGCGCGGAGAAGCTCTTCGTGCTGGTCAACAACGCGCTCGCCGACGCGCCCGCGCCCGACGGCACGCTCGACTTTGCGCTGCGGCAGGACACCGAGTGCGCGTTGCGCGTGGCGCAACGCGTGGCGGCGGCGATGCAGCGGTTTTATGGGGGGGGGGGGGGGTCTGGCGGAGGCGGCGGGAACGGCGGCGGCGGCGGCGGCGGATCGGGCGGCAGCCGCTTCATCAACAGCCACGGCGGCTTCGCCAACGCCTGCAACGCCTCGGTGCTCGCGCGCTCCCTCCGACAGCGCGCCTGGCCCGACACCCAGCGCGCCTGCCGCCAGCTGCCCGGCGTCGGCCGCCTGCTGTCCGACCGCCTCGCCGCCGCCGGGCTCGGCGGCCTCACGGCGCTGGCGGCCGCCGACCCGCGGCGCGTCGAGGCGGCCACGGGCCGCGCCTACCCGTTCGGCAGCGCGCTCCAGGCGGCGCTGCGGCGGGTGGTGCCGCCGCCCGTGGCTCTGAGGGTGGAGACGGGCGCGCGGCGCCACCCGGACGGGTCGTTCGACGTAAAGGTGACGCTCTCGTTCGGCGGCGGCGGCAGCGGCGGCGGCGGTGCGCTGGGGGCGGGAGGCGGCGGCGGCGGCGGGTTTGGCGCGGCGGCGGCGGCGGCGGCGACGACCACGAGCGGCGGCGGCGGCGGCGCGGCCTCGTCGGCGCCCTGCTTCGCGCGCCTGATGGTCGGGTGCACAACGACCGACCAGCTGCTGCTCAACCGCCGCATCAACCTCGCCGCCTTCGCGGCGGCCGGGGCGCCGCTGGTGCTCCGCGCGCGCGCGGCAGGGCCAGAGGCGGCGGCGGCGGCGGCGGCGGCGGCGGCGGCGGCGGGGGCAGGAGATGGCGCCTCCGCGCCTCTCGGGCCGCCGCCCCCGCGCCAGCATGCCCCTTTGCCGCTCGCGCTCACGGCGGCGCTGCTGCCGGAGGACGTGGTGGGCGCCGACGTGGTCGAGCGCGCGCGGGTGCTGCTGCCGCCCGCGCCGTCGTCGGCGGCGGGCGGCGGCGGCGGCGGCGCCATCCAGCGCGTGGCGGCGGTGGCTCCGGCGACGGCGGTTGCCGATGGTGGTGGTGCTGCTGCTTTTGCGCCTGCCGCTCATCCTCCCGCCGCCAAGCGCGTGCGCCGTGCCGCCGCCGCCGCCGAGGCGCCGCCGCCTACTGCTCCCGCCGCCGCCGCCGCCCCCTTTGTCGCCGCGCCCGCGCCGCCGCAGCAGCAGCAGATGCCGCCGCCGCAGCAACAGCAGCAGCAGCCGCGGCCCCAGAACCATCCCGCCGTGCCACCCTTCAGCCACTTTTTGCGCCTGTCCAAGTCGGCGGCTGCGGCGGCAAAGGCAGCGGCGGCAGCGGCGGAAGCGATGCCGCCGCCTGCTCCTCCCCCCGCCGCTCGCCCCGCCCCTCCTCCTCCTCCCCCCCCTCCGCCCCCTGCCATGCCGCCGCCGCCGCCGCGGCCGGCCGCCCTCGACGCCCAGACCCTCCAGCCGTCGCCGCCGCACCCTCGGCTCGTCGACGAGTCCGCCGCGGCCCCCTACCAGCCCCCCTCGCAGCGCCACCGCTCGCCCTTCGAGGGCCTGATGATGGCGCCGGCGCCGCCGCCGCCGCCTCTCGCCGCGCTGGCCCCCGCTCCCCCTCCTCGCCGGCCGCCGCCGCCGCCTTTCCAGGCCCTTGCGCCGCGGCCGCCGCCTCTGCAGCAGCGCTTGCCCCCGCAGCAGCCCCTCGCGCCGCCGCCGCCGCCGCCGCCGCCGCCGCCGCCGTCGTTACAGCCACGCTCGCGCCTCGGCCAGCCTGCCGGCGGCGGGGGCATCTTTGACGCGTTTCGGTTTGGGGCGGGAGCGGCCGCTGCTCCAGCGCCGCCGCCGCCGACGCAGGCCGCCGCCGCCGCCGCGGCCGCCCCCGGCCCCTCTTCCGGCGCCTGGCCGCGCCGCAGCCGCGCCCGAGACCTGGCGCATGCCAAGCTGAGCCGCCTGCCGAGCGAGGGCGTGGCGCGCGTGTTGGCGCGCACGGGGCTGGCGCCGTACGGATTTGGGGCGCGCGCTGGCGCAGGCGGAGGGGGCGACGACGGCGGCGGCGGCCGCGCGCTGCCGCCGCTGCCGCCCGGCGCGCGCAGCGTCTACTTTGACGGGGGCGACCAGACGCGGCAGTGAGAGATGTTGCGCAGCACGGGCGCGCTAGGGTTTGGGGTATGCAAGAGAGAGAGGAAGACAGGGAGAGATGAGCGCACAGATGACTTGTTATATGCATTTTCACGGCGAGAAGAAGGGGCGAGGCTTCCGCCGCCGCTTCTTCGCCCACCGCCAGCGCCGCGAGGGCCGCTCGCGCTGTAGAGCGCCCTCTCCTGCATTGCTGCCCTCTTCGCCCGAGCTCTGCGCTGTCATCAGCGCCCGCCGGCGCACTCGTCCGCCACGCTCTCCAAAAAGGCGAGCGAGCAGCAGCACGCTTGCTCCCGCCGCCGCCTGCCCCCCACTTCCCTCGCGCGGCGTGTCGGCTTCTTCGAGGGGGCGGCGGCTACCGCCAGTGGCGACAGCTCTCGGTGGCGCCGCTGACATCCGGCCCCACGCTCCTCTCTTGCAGAAAGGCGCGAGGACGTCTTTGCCCTCCCCAGACCTCACACACGCAAAAATACACTCCATAAACAACCCGGACGGTGCTTTCTTCGACCAACTCAACCCAGCCATCGCGCGGAACCCTCCCAATCTCTTGTTTCCTTCCTTCTCGGACCCAACAACCATCAACTGTCGCGCGGATGATGATGTGAGTCTCGCATCCGGCCCGCCCTTTCCTCCCCTCTTACGACGCCCGACCGCCGACCATCGAGGGCACGGGCCGCTGTTCACGAGCCATAAGCAGCGCCCACCGGTTCCCGCCTGGGCGCCAGAGAACAAACGATTGGTCTCCTTCAGCCGCCGCCGCCGCCGCCGCCGCTGCCGAGACGCAAGGCGCCGCCCGCCGTCACTCTTTCCCTCTCGCGGCGCCGCGGAACCCGGTCGTCTCACCCTCCCCAAACGCAACAAAAAAAACACACCAACGCACAGGTTCCACCGGTCCCTCGCGATCGCGGCCACGGCCGCGCTGCTCCTGGCCGCCGCCCCCACGGTGCACGCCGCCAAGCCCCTCCCCGCCGCCGTCGCCGCGCCTGTCGCCGCCGCCGCCGCCGCCGCCGCGCCCAGCGCCTGCCCGCCCGCCGGGTTTGACTCGCTCGCCGACTTTGACCTCGCCGCCTTTGCCCGCGCCGGCCCCTGGTACTCGGTCCTCCAGAACGAGGTCTTTTACCAGCCCAAGGACCAGCTCTACTGCGTGCGCGCGGCCTACGTCCCCCGCGATCCCGCAGACTTCTCGAAAGGCGTCGCCGTGCTAAACACCGCCAACCGAGGCGGCGTGGCCGGCCCCGCGGTCGGCTCGTCCGCCTCGGGCGGCGGCTTTGCCGGCATCGTCGCCTTTCCCGACGCCGCGGCCGCCAAGGCCAACCCGTCCACGGGCGCCAGCAAGCTGCGCGTCCTGCCGTCGTTCCTGGAGTATGCCTTCAAGCTCAAGCCTGGGAGCTCGCTGATCTCCGGACCTTACTGGATAGTGGCTGCCGCCCCCGACCTGTCCTGGGCGCTCATCAGCGGCGGGGCCCCCACCAACCCTTCAAACGGCAAGTGCCGCACGGGCCGCGCCGGCAAGCAGACCTTCCTCGACATCAACGGCAGCGGCCTGTGGGTGTTTGCGCAGGACCCGCTCGCGGGCGCGGCGGCGACGGCGCCCGCGCTGGCGGCGGCGGCGGCGCTCGGTTACGACACGAGCACGCTGCTGCCCGTGACGCAGGCCGGGTGCAGCTACCCCGCCGTCTCGGCGTAGATGGATTCGTATCGATTGGGGCGATTGGTCGGGTTCTACTGATAGATCACCCTTTCAGGTGATGATGCCTTTTTTTGAGAGGCGACCGCCGCGGCGCAGCGGCACCTGTTTTTTGAGCGCGCGCGCCGCGACACGCGATTTGATGAATGGATCGATTCAATCCATTCGATTGATTGATTATTTTTCGGGGGCCAGCTTCTGTCCGCCCGCGTATTTGTCCCCTACTCCAGCCTTGGATTCCTTACGATATGCAGCGACCGTTTCGAACGCAACGCAACGCACCGAGGGGCGTGCGCGCGCCGCGGCCCCCCTCCGCGGCCGGCGCCCCTCCTTCCGTGCCCCCCCTTTTTCTTCGGACAACGCCCCCTTTGGCTTGAGCTCCATCCCCGCTTTGCTTTCTCCGGACTCTAGAGAACCAGAGGTCTATGTAGTGATATTTACCCCTCTTGAAACACTTGAAGAGGTAAAACAGCTTCCTTCGCGGCGCGCCCCCGGCGATCGATTGCGCCGTCGTTGTTCGACCGTCGTCGCCGCGATCAAGTGCTCCTGCCCCCACGGAGTGAGCAACTTCACTGTCAATTCATCCGCGTCACGTAGACTCCCTCGATGTGTCTCCTCCCCTTGGCACGCCCCTGCACAAATCTCGCGATCCCTTCAAACATCGAGTGCTGGGAGTGCCTCCCCCCCCTCCTCTTCACCACAGAGAGAGGAGAAGGAAAGCAGCAACCAGCAGCAGCAGGACAAGCCCAGCCAGCGAGAGAGCCCGCCCGGCACATGCTCGGGCGCGCCGCGTCGCGCCTGGCGTCCGCGCGCAGCGCCGGAGCGGCCGCCGCCGCCGCCGTCTCGCGCGGCGGTGCCGCCGCCGCCGCCGTGCGCCCCCCCGCCGCGGCCGCCGCGCTGCCGCCGCCCTTTCGCCGCCGCCGCCACGCCACGATGAGCGGCGCCGCCGCCGCCGAGCAGCAGCAGCCGGCGACAGCAGCAGCAGCAGCAGCCACGCCCGCGGAGGAGCAAGAGGAGGAGGAGCCGGCACTGCAGCTGGTGCAGTATGTGATTCTGCGCCGCGACCTGTGGCGCGCGCCCCTCTCGTGGCCGCTCGGCCCCGTCGTCGCGCAGGGCGCGCACGCCGCCACCGCCGCCCTGTCCCGGGCCCTGGCGTCGGGCTGCGGGCACGCGCAGCGGTACGTCGCCCCCGAAAACTTGGGCAGCATGCGCAAGGTGGTGCTCGAGGTGGAGGACGAGCGGCGGCTGCGGGCGCTGGCGGGGCGGCTGGCCGAGGCCGGTGCGGGTTACTGGCTGTGGGTGGAGCAGCCCGAGGGGGTCGCGACCGCGCTGGCGACGTGGCCGGCGCCGAGGGGGGAGGTGGCGCCGTACGTGAAGAAGGGGAGGCTGTGCAGGGCGGGCGTCGGCGGGGGCGGGCAAGAGGGGTGAACGAAAAAGGGGTGCGGAGGATTTCGCGACCAACTTTGAAACCGGCGTCGGCGGCGGCGGCGCCGGCGGCAACGCGCGCGCTCGCTCCGCGCTCTTCAAGACTTAGCGCGCGCCACGCCGTCACGCCCTCCACAACTCTCTCGTTTGCAAACCGAACGAGTGCGACCCTCCGCTATTGACAGCCATCACACACCAACGCACACGCGCGTACGACCGCAACACACCGCGAAAGAAAAACTCTCTCTCTCGTCTCTCCCCGAAAAACACTCGCCACTCGCGCCACGCACCGCGAGCAGCGATGGACGGTGCGTCGAGGAGGGGCGGGTCTCTGTCTGAGCGCGCGCGATGACGCGCCTCTGGGCAAACGCGCGCCGTCGTCGTACCATATCTTCGCGAAAAGAAGAGAGAAGGAGGAAGGAAATTGAAATTCAAAAATCTCTCGCAAAACCTGTCGAACAACCCGTGGTGTTGGCCTCCTGCTCCTCAACCTCCAATCCCCATCATCAACAACCAACAGAGGGCGCCGTCTTCTACGGCTCCGGGGCCGACGGCCCCGTGCCCCCGGAGCAGGCCAACACCACGCGCCGCGGCGTCATCGACCAGTTCAAGGCGTTCATCCGCCACCACTCGGCGCACGACAAGCGCCCGACGGACGACCCCTTGTCGTACCGGTGCGTTTGCGATTATCATTGGCAATAGTTTTGGGGCGGCCGGCTTGTTCGGGCGCGCCATCTGCGGGAAAAAGAACGCAAACGCAAAACGCGCCGCGCCCGGACGCCCGACGCCGACGCCGACGCCGACGCCGACGCCTCTCTCTCTCTCTCACGGGCGTCCTCTCTCTCGCCCCCCCCTTGGAACACGACGAAAACACCACAAAACATCTCACAGTCAGCAGCTCAACAAGAACACGCGCCAGCTGCCCGTCGACCTGGTCGACGTCAAGATGTTCGACGGCCTGCTGGGCGCCACGCTCGAGGAGCGCCCGACCGACCTCCTGCCGCTGGTGCGTTTCCTTCTTTGCAGTTTTTGCAGCGTGCGCGCGCGACGCTTTCGCCCTCGCGCCTTGCTTTATCTCTCTCTGCCGCCCCGCCCCTCCCCTCCTCCCTCCCACCTCCCCCCTATGGTCCTCCGTCCCCCGCCTCTCTCTCAACGCACCCACGAACCAAACACCCCCGTCCTCCCTCCCCCGCCCCCAAAAAAACAACAATCCCCCCCAAACAAAAAACACCGACCCACAAAAAACGAAAAAAACGAAAAAAACAAAAAACAAAAAACAAAAAACAACAGTTCGAGATCGCCGCCCGCCAGGTCCTCGAGGAGGACCACCAGCTCGGCCCCGACGGCCGCCCCCAGCGCTTCGGCGACGTCCAGGTCCTCCTCAGCAGCAGCGAGGGGTTCGGCCCCGAGTCCGTGCGCGACCTCTCCTCCGGAAGGGTGATGCGCTTAGTCCAGCTGCCCGGCATCGTCACGTCCGCCAGCAAGCCGCGGCACAAGGCCACGCACATCACCGTGCAGTGCAAGGACTGCCGCAACGTGCTGACCGTGCCGTGCAAGCCGGGGATGGGCGGGGCCGTCGTGCCGCGCCAGTGCGCCGCCAACCAGGGCGACCCGCAAAACCCCAACGAGCGCTGCGCCTACGGCTCGTTCGTCGCCTTGGGGGACCGCTCGACCTACGTCGACCAGCAGACGCTCAAGCTGCAGGAGCGGCCCGAGGACGTGCCGACGGGCGAGCTGCCGCGCACGCTCCTCTGCGTGGCGGACCGCCTGCTGGTGGGAACAGTCACCCCGGGCACCCGCGTCCTGGTTACTGGAATCTACTGCACGCACCGGCCTCAGGCCATGCAGCGGGCGGCGGCCGGCGGCGGCGGGTCCGGGCCGGGCGCCGCCGGCGCCACGCTGCAGCAGCCCTACCTGCGCCTGACCTCGGTGCTGGACCAGAGCGAGGCGCACGCGTCGGCCGCCTTCGCCTCCGAGGAGGTCGCGTCGTTCGAGGCGTTCGCGCGCGCGCCCCGCGTGCACGAGCGCGTGTTCTCGATGATGGCGCCGAAAATCTACGGGTCCGACGACATCAAGCGCGCGGTCGCCTGCCTCCTGTTCGGCGGCGCGCGCAAGGTCATGCCCGACGGCACCGCGCGGCGCGGGGACGTCAACGTCCTGCTGCTGGGCGACCCGTCGACGGCCAAGTCGCAGTTTTTGAAGTTTGTGGACAAGGTGGCGCCCATCTGCGTCTACACGAGCGGAAAAGGGTCGTCGGCCGCGGGCCTGACGGCGGCGGTCATCCAGGACGGCGCCACGCGCGAGTTCTACCTGGAGGGCGGCGCCATGGTGCTCGCGGACGGCGGGGTGGTGTGCATCGACGAGTTCGACAAGATGCGGCCCGAGGACCGCGTGGCCATCCACGAGGCCATGGAGCAGCAGACCATCTCGATCGCAAAAGCCGGGATCACCACCGTCTTGAAGAGCCGGACGAGCGTGCTGGCCGCCGCCAACCCGCCGTCGGGGCGGTACGACGACCTCCGCTCGACCAGCGAGAACATCGACCTGCAGTCGACGATCCTGTCGCGGTTCGACCTGATCTTCATCGTGCGCGACGGCGCGGACGCGGAGCGGGACATGCTGATCGCGCGGCACGTCCTGGGCGTGCACCAGAACGCGGGGAGCGGGCGCGACCAGGGCGGCGGCGGCGGCGACGGCGAGGAGGGCGGCGGCGGGCGCGCGGCCAACGCGGCCGGCGCCGCCGCGGGCCCCAACGGCGCGACGGCCGGCGCCGCCGCCGCCGCCCACGCCGGCGCCGACGGCCCCGGCGGCGAGCGCTGGCTCCGCCGCTACATCCACTACTGCCGCACCCGCTGCTTCCCGCGCCTGGACGACGGCGCGCGCGGCGAGCTCGTCGCCAAGTACGTCGAGATTCGCGACAAGGCGAGGCAGGCCGGGCGCGCCGAGGGCGGCGGCGGCGGCGGCCACGGCGACGGCGGAGGCGGCGGCGGCGGCTCGGGCGAGTGCCCCATCCCTATCACCGTGCGCCAGCTCGAGGCCCTCGTGCGCATCAGCGAGTCCCTCGCCCGCATGCAGCTGCGCCCCGTGGCCACCGCCGAGCACGTGGCCGTGGCCTTCGAGCTCTTCCGCGCGAGCACCATGAACGCCATCAACGCGGGCCTGGCCAACGGAGAATTAGGCGGCGGACCCGGCGGCGGCGGCGCGGCGGCCACTGCCGAGGTGCAGGCGGTCGAGGCGCGCATCCGTGACCGCATCCCGCACAGCGGGCACGCGTCGTTCCGTCGCATCCTGGACGACGTGACGGCGCTGGGCTACGGGCGGGCGGCGGTGGCGCTGGCGGTCAAGGTGATGGTGGACCGGGGGGAGCTGAGGCGCCGGGCGGAGGGCAAGCTGCTGCAGCGGGTGCGGTGAGGAGGGAGGGGGAGGGGGGCGGTTGGCAGAGGAGGCGAGGGGCGGGGCGCGCGCGCGCGTTTTGCGTTGTTCCCGCTTTTCTCTTTTCTAATCTTTGAATGGGCTTCTCGCTTTTTGACGACGCACAAAACGTCGCGCACTGTAGGTCGTGGTGGGCGGGCGCTCGGCCGCCGCACGGACGACGACGGACATGGAGATGTGGATTGCGCCAGAGAGCGAGAGATACAGAGAAAGAGCAAGCGCACGACGAGAGACGACGGCGGGTTTCCCGCGAAAATAAAAAAACGACGAGAATAAACAAACACGAAACTGCGCCTTTTTTCGTTACAAGTCGGTTCGCGCGCCACCAGGCCGGCCCCGGTCGCTCCGCTCGCTCCTACCGGGCCCGCGCGCCCCTCGACCGCTCGCCGGTGCACTGCGGGCACAGCCAGGGCACCAGCGCGCCGGGCTTTGGCGGCGGCGGCGCGCCGACGTCGGCCGCGTCCGAGGGGAGCCCGATCTCGCGGCGGATGCGGTCGGCGGCGGCGGCCGACACGCCGACGCACTGTTTTTGTTGTTTTGTTTGTTGTTTAAGTTGTTTGTTTAGTTGTTTTGGGTTGGTGCTCGGCTTGTTTTGGTTTGTTTGTTGGGGGTGTGCGTCAAGGTGACGTGAGTTTAGGGCGCCTTTCCGTTTCTTGCTTAAGCGAGCGAGCGAGCGAGCGAGCGAGCGAGCGTGCGCGTTTTTTCTTTTCGTCCCCGCCGCTCCCCCTCGGTTCGGAAAACAAAAGACAATCCGCACCTGCGGGTGGTAAAACTCGTGGCACGCCGGGCAGCAGATCATCGGCGCGTCGTCCGGGCAGTAGGCGCCCTCGCACGTGCAGAACACGGGCAGCCGGTCGGGCAGGAACGCCTTGGTCGCGGGCCGGTAGCTCAGGCGGGCAAAGTAGGTCGGCGGGTCCTCCTCGACGAAGGCGGCGCCGCCGGCGCCGGCGCCGCCGCCGCTGCCCGGCGCCCCGCGGCCGCGCACGCCGGGCGTCGGGTCGAGGCGCCGGCGCGGCAGCGGCACGGCGCGCGCGAATTCGGCGAGCGAGAGGACGCGCGCGCCGCGGATCAGGGAGCCGAGGGGCACCTCGTCCTCGTGGTCGGACATCAGGAGCTCGCGCACGGCGTGGAAGGGGCGGCGACCGCCGGACGTCTCCTCGGGCCGGTAGAACCACCGCACGCGGACGGGTGTCTCCTCCGGCGGGTCCTTGGGCGCGCCGCCGCCGCCGCCGCCGCCATGCTCGTCTTGCCCGCCCCCCGCCTCGCCGTCCTCGCTCTGCTTGCCGGCGCGCGCCTCGCCGCTGGCGCCTCCGTCGCTGCCGCTGGCGGTGCGGGCGGCGCTGACCGCGCGCTTGCCGCGAGCGGGCGGGAGGGGGTGGTCGATGCCCTTGATTTGGGCGATCTGTTTTTTTTTGGGTCTTGTCGTTTTGGCGTGTTCAAAAGCGTTTTTCTTTTTTTTTGTCTCCAGCGTCAGGCGGCCGGGGAGGCGCGAGCAAGTGTGCGTTGGGCGGTCGATCCGTTTCGATGGTGACCAATACTCACGTACGCCTGGCCCCTCTCGTCTTCCGCGGGGTTGACCAGCACGGCCTGGCCGACTGAGGTTTGTTTGTTCGATTTGATTTGATTAGGGGAGGCGTCTTTTGAGCGGCGGCGGCGTCGAGGTCGTCGTCGTCGTCGTTGTCCGGCGCTCCAGTCGCGTCGGGTCTTTTCGTCGCTCACCCCGGTAGGTCGTGCCACGGAAGCGGATGTGGTCGACCGTGGCCGCGCGCCGCGGCGGCATGGCGTTGCGTCTCCCTGTGTCTTCAAGAGCGAGTCTTCATGGGGAAACGGGCGGAGAGAGAAACAGCTGAATCCCTCCTCCCGAGAGAGAGACAGAGCGGTTCGGTTTTTGTTGCGTGGCAAGGCGATGTGCAGGTGGAGCAAGCTAGGAGGAGAGGCGCGACCGCGATCAGCGGGTGAAATTGTGAGTGCGTGTGATTATGACGAGGGAGAGTGGGGCGGACGCAAGAGGAAACAACGCGCCGTTTTCGGTCGCGGAACGACGAGCGTCGGCGGCGGCGGACGACGGCGCTCGGGTGTTCGTTCTCTTTTCTTTTCTCTTGCTCGCTCTCCTCAGAGACAGACACGACACACAACGGACGATCGCACCCCCTTGCACTGCATTCGACGACCGCGCCCGCACCGCATCTTCCGACGACGAGCATCGACACACTTCCGCAAAACACCACTTTCAAAAAAGCCACAGAGAGAGAGAAAGGGAGAAACATCTTGGCACCCGCGGCAACAAGAGAACAAGCTCGCACACCCGACCATGTCCGACGTCACGGGCACTGTCGACACGGGCGCGGGAGCAGCAGCAGCAGCGGAAGAGCCCGCAACGATGGACGTCGACGCCGACGCGCCCGCCGCCGCCGCCGACGCCGCCGCTGCGCCCGACGCCGCCGAGCCCGCCGTCCCCGCCGCCGAGCCTGCCGCCGAGCCTGCCGCCGAGCCTGCCGCCCCCGCGCCCAAGCCCGCCAGGCCCGCCTTCGAGCTGCCGTGGGTCGAAAAGTACCGCCCCACCCTCCTGCGCGACGTCGTCGGCAACGAGGACGCCGTCTCCCGCCTGGCCGTCATCGCGGAGGAAGGGAACATGCCAAACCTCATCCTGTCGGGACCCCCCGGCATCGGCAAGACCACCTCTGTCTTGGCCCTCGCGCACGCGCTGCTCGGCCCGGCCCTGTTCCGCGACGCGGTGCTCGAGCTCAACGCCTCGGACGACCGCGGCATCGACGTCGTGCGCAGCAAGATCAAGATGTTTGCCCAGAAAAAAGTCACCTTGCCGCCCGGCCGCCACAAGATTGTCATCCTGGACGAGGCGGATGCGATGACCGGAGGCGCGCAGCAGGCGCTCCGCCGGACCATGGAGCTCTACTCGTCGACCACGCGCTTCGCCCTGGCCTGCAACGCCTCGAGCAAGGTGATCGAGCCCATCCAGTCGCGGTGCGCCGTCGTGCGCTACGGGCGCGTGACGGACGAGCAGGTGCTGCGGCGCTTACTGGTGGTGGCGAGGAAAGAAGCCGTCGCTTACGACGAGCAGGGCTTGGCCGCCGTTGTCTTCACGGCCGACGGCGACATGCGCCAGGCCCTCAACAACCTGCAGGCCACGCACTGCGGGTTCGGGTACGTGTCCGAGGCCAACGTCTTCCGCGTGTGCGACCAGCCGCACCCCGTGCTGATCGCGCAGATGCTGCGCGCCTGCCGCGAGGGGGACCTCGACTCGGCCGCCCGAGGCCTGCGCTCGCTGTGGTCCAAGGGTTTTTCGCCGTCGGACATCATCGGCACGCTCTTCAGGGTGGCGCGCAACGCCGACGCCGCCCTCCTGGGCGAGTTCCTCAAGCTCGAGTTCCTGCGCGAGATCGGGCAGTGCCACATGCGCCTGGCCGATGGCGTGGCGTCGCAGCTGCAGCTGGTGGGGTGCCTCGCGAAGATGTGCAAGCTGTCGGCGGCGTCGGGGCCGGCGGCGGGGGCGGGGCCGGCCTCGGGGGCGCAGCAGCAGCAGCAGGGGCAGCAGGGTCAGCAGCAGGCGGCGGCGCGCTAACGACAATGTGAAGGCTGTCGGCGGCGTTGCAGGGGCCGGCGGGGGCGGGTCCGGCGGCGGCGGGTCTGGCCTCGGGGGGGCAGCAGCAGCAGCAGCAGGGGCAGCCGCAGCGACAGCAGCCGCCGCCGCAGCAGCAGCAGGCGGCGGCGCGCTGATAAAGGGGAGGGGGGCGGCCAGGGAAGGAAGAGAGCGGGCGGGGCAAGAGGAGCGGAAGGGGCGACGACGCCCGCTCGACGCAAAACGCAAAACGAAACGGAACGAAATGAAATGAGAAACAAACAAATAGCACAAGTTTTGGTCAAACAAATCAGATCGCATGTCATCACTCGTCCGACCGCACGAGGTACGCGCCGCACTCGAGGTGCTCCGTGTAAGGGAACTGGTCAAAGGCGGCGAAGCGCTCGATGCGGTAAGGCGGAGGCGGGGGAGCGAGAAAGGGCCGCGCCGCCGCCGCCGGGCCGTCGCCGTCGTTGGTTGCCGCCGCCCCCTCTTCCGCGCCCCCCGGCCGCTCCTCGGCCTCTCCGCTCCCGCCCGCCACGCCGCTGCCCCCCCCGCCCGCCGCCCACGCGCTCGCCACCCCCTCAACGCTGGTCAGCAGCGCTAGGTCCCGCTTGAGCGTCACGGGGTTGCACGACACGTAGACCACCCGGCGGAAGCGCGGATCTAAGATCACCGCGCGCGTCAGGTCGTCCAGGCCGGCGCGCGGCGGGTCGACCAGCACAGTCCTCAGGTCCAGTCCGCCCAGGCCGCCGCCGCCGCCGACCTCGAGGCCCTCGAGGCGGCGGCGGGGCGCGCCCGTGCGCCACGTGTCGGAGAACTCCTCCGCGCTGAGGCGCGCGACGAACAGCCGGGCGGGCGGGTCGGTCGCAGTGGGCTGGCCGTCGTCGCCGTCGCCGTTGGCCGGCGGCGGCGGCGGCGGCCCGAGGCCGTTGGCGTGCGCGTTGTGGCGCGCGGCCTCGACCGCCGTCGACGAGACCTCGGTGGCCAGCACGCGCCGGAAGTTGGCGGCCAGGGGCACGGAGAAGTTGCCGTTGCCGCAGTAGAGCTCGAGGAGGTCGTGGTCGTTCCTGGTTGTTGCCGCCGTTGTCGGTGTCGTCGTTGTATCGGGGGCGCCAGCGCGCGGGCGGGCCGAAGGAGAAGCCGCCGCCGCCGGTGCCGATGCCGTCGCCGCCGCCGCCGCCGGGGGCGCCGCCGGGGCCGCCGCCAGGGCCGCGGTCACGTCGAGCGCCCAGCCCAGCATCTGCCGGCACATCCCCGCGTTGGGCTGCGAGAAGCTCATCTCCATCTGGCGGTACCGCACGCGCTGCACCCCCCGGCCGTCCGCTGGAGGTTGGGGGGGATGAACGTTGGCCCCGTCGCCGTGGCCGTTGCCGTCGCCGTTGCCGTTGATGCCGTCGCCGTCGCCGTGGCCGTTGCCGTCGCCGTTGCCGTTGATGCCGTCGCCGTTGCCGTTGCCGTTGCCATCGCCGTTGCCCGCCGGCGTCTGCCCCCCGCCCTTCCCGTCCTCCTCCTGCTCAAAGGGCAGCGGCCACACCTCCATCTCCTCCTCGACCCAGTTGCGCTCCACGTCGATGCGCTTGCCGCGGCACCGCCCGATCAGCTGCAGCTCGTGGCAAAACACAGGGCCACCGTCGCCGTTGCTGCTCCCCCGCCCGCCGCCGCCGCCGCCGCCGTTTGCCGCCGCCACAGCCGCCGCCGCTGCCTCGGCCTCCTCCGCCAGCCGCGCCATCAGCCACGCCCTGCCCTCCCGCGCACGCTCCTCCCACGCCACGTCCAGCGTACGGTGGTACACCATCGTCACCATGGCCCGCCCGCTCAGCGTGGTGTGGAGGTTGACCTGAAAGAGGCGGCGCCTTAGCGGCTCGGACGACAGCAGCAGCCGGCGCACGAGGCGCATCAGCGAGTTGACGAGGCGAGAGCCCGCCGGAAAGTCGTCGATCCGCACGCGCCGCATCCGGAACTGCTGCGGCTGCTGCTGCTGCTGCTGCCCGGCGGGCTGATTGTCGGAGGATCCCGGGGCGGCCTGGCCCAGCCCTGCCGGCCCGGACGCGGACGCACGCTCGGAGCGCCGGCGGCGGAAGCTGTGGCGGCGGCGCTTTTGCGGCGGGGGCGCGCCGTCGCCGTCGCCGGCCTCGCGCCCGCCGCCCGCCGCCCCGGCGCCGCTGGCCTGCTGCTGCTGCTGGTCCGCCGTCGCCGGCCCCGCCTCGCCGCCGCCGCCGCCGCCCTCGGACACGCCGCCGTCGCCGTCGCCGTCGCCGTCGTTGCCGGCCTGCTCCTGGACGGAGGTTGGGACGACAGCCACCCGCTCGTGCATGATGAAGTAGAGGTCGGTCATGCCGTCGTCGCCATCAGCAGCGGCAGGAGCGGCGGTGGCCCCGTCGCCGTTGGCGGCAGCAGCGCCGTCGCCGTTGCCGTCGCCGCGGCCGTTTCCGTTGGCGGCAGCGGCGGCCGCAGCGGACGCAGCGGCCGCGGCCCTCTCCTCGCGGGAGGGGCGATCGACCCACACCTGGAACTCGGCGCGCATGCGGTAGTGCGCGGGCGCGGAGCGGAACACCTGGATGCGCGGGGGGAGGGGGACCGGGGCGGCCGCGATGGCGGCGGCGGCGGCGGCGTCGGCAGAGGGCGGCGGCGCGTCCTCATTGGAGGCGGGCGGCGGCGTCGGCGGCGGGCCGCTGCCCTCGAACAGGGCTCGCAGGCGCTCGAGCTTGAGCGCGAGCTGGTCCTCGTAGTGCTCGGGCGCGACGCGGCCGCAGGCGCCCAGGCGCAGCAGGCGCTCGTGGGGGTGCTCCTCGGCGCCGCCGCCGGCCGAGGGCGACGGCGCGGCCGTGGCCGCTGCCGCGGCGCCGAGCGTTGCTCCCGACGGCGCCATCCGACGGAGCGCCGTCGCCGCCGCCGCCGTCGCGGGCCTCCCGAGCAGCGGCAGGAGCAGCAGTGCGCGGGTCGATGCCGTGGGCGTGCGGGTCTGGCGGATGGATGGCCAGGACCGGCGCAACATTGATCGAGGGAGGGGGGACGATTGAGTGCTCTCTCCCCTCGCGTTCGCTTCGCGTTCGGGGGAAAGAGGAGGACAGGAGGACGGGAGGGGCGGCGCAGTCCTGTCTCTCTCTCAAGCGCGCGCGCGCGGACAAAGGAGAGCGTGGGTCGCGATGGCGCGTGGTGATTAAAGAAAGGCTGCAGAGAAAATTGAGGATGCGGTGAAGCGCGATGACACGGACGTTTGTTCGGGCGCCACGCTTTTTGGTTTGCGCGCGCGCGCTCGAGCGACAACAAGAGAGCGGCGGCGGCCGGGGGGCAGCGGCGGCGGCGGGCACATGTTCTTGCGCTCCATCGGTTCGCCCGAGGCGGCCGGAAATGGGGACGCGCGCAAAGATTCGACGGGAACAAGAGCCCCTAAGCAAAGAGAGAGGGAGAAGAAAGAGAGATCGTTCGTTTTTCCATTTGAAAAGCTGGACGCGCCCCGTTTTTTACGTCGCGGCCGCCGCCGCCGCGGGCGCCGCCGCCGCCGCCGGCCCCACGTCCGCCCCCCAAAGCGCCTTGATCGTGCGCGTGATCCCCGGTCCCGCCAGGTTGACCTTCATGATGCCGAGGTAGGCCACCAGCGAGCCCGCCAGCACCAATCCCCGGGCGGCCGGGCGCGCGATCCGCGAGGCCGAGGGGACGTAGTCTGTGACCAGGGCGTTGGTGGCGATGTGCATGTGCACGGGGATGGCGAGGCCGAGGGTCCAGTCGCTGACCTTTTCGGCGACGGAGCCCTGTTGGTTTTTTGTGGGGGTTTTGGTTGGTTTTTGGGGTGAGAGCGCGTTGTTTCGAGCGCGTCGCCGCCGCGCGCCGCCGCTGCCGCCGACGGGCGCGCACGTGCGTTGCGCTCGCCCTCGCGTCGCATTCATTCTCACCTTGCTGGACAGGGCGGCCAGCGGCACGAACCCGGCGAGCGCGTAGTTGGCAAACTCGTGCGCGCGCGTGAAGCCGCCGATGTCGGCTGTTGTGTGTTGGTTTCGGCGAATGAAGGAAGGACGTGGAGGAGGGGTGAGAGAGCGCGAGAGACAGAGGAGTCTCGCCACCGTCCACGGTCGTTGCACCACTTACCGGCGAGGATCCGGTTCATCGCGGCAGAGACTGCCGTGGCCTGATTCGCCTGCTCTGCGTCCTGGGTCTGGGGCAAAAAGCGCCCACCACGAATCGGAGGTGCGTTTTTTCCCGAGACCAACTTTTTTGCAAGCGCCGTATTTTCGCGCGTTTGTGAATCGGTTTGCGCCCGTGAACGGGATGAGGAGGGATGTATGTGTGATGTGCGGATTCGTCCTGGCCGCGATGCGTGAAGAGGAAACGCAGGGTGGATTGTTGCTGCTGGAAGGACGACAAACCCTCAACTTTTTCGCAAACTTCCCGTGATCTCCCCCACTCCCCGAGAAGGACCGGAATCAAACGCCGACAACAACATCACATCCGACACGCGCTCTGCCCCTCCCGCAACCACCACCGCCACCGTCTGGCACCGCTCTATCTCCCGACAGCCCCTTTCGGCAAAAGGACCCGGCCGGAACGCAGCAGCAAGCGGGGCTCGATGCGGCGCTCGGCGCGCGTGCTCCCGCGGCTGCTCGCGCTCCACGCGCAGCAGCAGCAGCAGGTCCCCCTGGCGGCCGCCGCCGCAGCGCAGCAGCAGGTCCGGTGCGTCGTCGTCGCCGTCCCCGTCCCCGTCGCGCCGCCGGTTTCCGAGCGCGTCGCCGCCGCCGCCGCCATCGCTCACCCCACCCACCCCCCTTTAAAAAAAAAACCCACACAACCAAAAACACCCCCAGCTTTCTCGGCGGCGACAAGGTGCCCCCCTACTGGGGCCGCCCCAGCCCCTACACCGAGGGCACGGGCTTCCTCGGCACGCCGCGCGACCACCTCGCGCGCGTCGCCCGCCGCCCGCTGGCGCCCGACGTCTTCGAGGTCGGAGGAAAATCGCTCCATTACAAGATGCCCTGGGGCGCGCTCTCGTCGATCGCCAACCGCGCGACAGGGACCGCCCTGTCGTTCGGGTTCGCGGCGGCCGGGTACGTCGCGCTGACCGGGGACCTGCCGGCCGCGCTCGCGGCGCTGCGGGCCGACGCGCCGGCGCTCGCGTTCGCGGCGCGCTCGGCGATCTCGTTCCCGCTGGTCTATCACTTCTTGGGCGCGGCGCGGCACTTTGTTTGGGATCTCCACAGGATCGGCGACCAGGCGGACAAGGGGTCGCTGCTGGAGCTGCCCAAGGTGGAGCGGTCGTCCAAGCTGCTGTTCGCGTCGTCGGCCGTGCTGGGGCTGCTGCTCGCCGCGGTCGGGTGAGAGAGGACGGGGGGGGGGGCGCGGCTTGAGAAGAGATTCGACAAAAAAGAGGGGCAGCCGGGGGGGGCGCGAGGCGTGTGGGTGTTTTGTGCGCTCTATTTTTCCCGTCTTGCGTCCGTTTTCGCCCTTGAGAGTTGGCGCGCGCGCGCCGTCGGGCGGTCGAGAAGCGAGAGCCGGCGAGAGGCCTTGCAATCCTTTGTGTTTTGTTTTTGCAAAAGCACGAGTCAGAAAACCAACCGTTTGCGAGAAAAAGAAGATCAAACAAAAAATGAATCAATCCGTCGATTTCATTCGAATTAAATCGGCGCGCTTAACACGGCGACGGCGCCCACACCCGCACGCACCCGTCCGACCCAAACGTGGCGACCATGTTGCGGCACGGGTGGTGCGCCAGCCCCAGGGCCTGCCCGGGCGGGTGGCACCCGGGCAGCGCGGCCAGCAAGCGGCCGTCGCGCACCGAAAAGCAGTAGAGCGCGCCGTCCGCGCCCAGCGCGTAAAAGAGCTCTCCCCTCGGCGACAGGCAGCCGCCGACGAAGTCCGGCGGCCCCGCCGCCTCGGCCGCGGCCGCCGCCCCCGAGCTCCCGCCCTTTCCCGCGACGGCGGCCGCGGCGGACGCCTCGGCCGCGGCCAGGGCGCGCCCGGCGCCGCCGCGCGGGGCCTCGAACGCGCGCGCGACGGCGCCGCCGGGCACCGCCAGCAAGAAGGCGCGGGAGGAGCGCTGCACGACGAAGGCGTGGCCGGCCGGCAGCGCCGCGTGCGACAGCACGGCGACCAGGGGCGGGTCGGCGAGGAGCTCGGGCGGGGCGGCGCCGCCCTGCTCGACCCCGTGCGCAGTGGAATCTCCCGCGCGCTTTTCGCCGCCGCGCCGCTGCTGTTCCTGCTGCCGCCGCCGCCGCTGCTCCTCGGCCGCGCTGCCGCCGCCGGCGACGGCCACGGGCGGCGGGCGGACGGCCGAGGCGCCGGGCAGGGGCTCGCCCGTGCGGGCGTCCCAGGCGCGCACGGTGGCGTCGGCGCCGGCCGTGAGGGCGACCGAGGCGCCGTCGGGCGCGGCGAAGCAGACGCTGTTGACGGGGAACCCCCCGCCGCCGCCCTCGCCGCCGCCGCCGCCGCCCGCGCTGCCGCCGCCGCCGCCGCCCGCGCCGTGCCCTCCTCGCATCTCCCTAAGCGTCCGCCCGCTCTTGAGCCCGTGCACCCGCACCGTCCCGTCCAGCGCGCCAGTGAGCACCTGCGTCCCGTCCCGCGACAGGGCCACGGCCGTCACCCCGCACGCGTGCGCCCGGTCGAAGCGCCGCAGGCACAGGCCCGTCCGCGCGCGCCACACTTTGACGCCGCCGCCGGCGTCGCCCGTGGCGAGCAGCTCTCCGTCGCCCGAGTAGCAAAGACACAGGACCGCGGCGTCGTGCATCATGAAGGCGTCGCGCGCCTGGAAGGGGACGTCGCGGCGGAGGGCGCCGGTCGAGGGGTCCCACAGCTCGACGAAGCCGTCGACCGAGCCCGTGGCGAGCGAGCACGAGAGGGAGAGCGAGGGGGTTGGCGCGGCGGCGGCGGTTGTTGAGGGAGCCGCCGCTGCCGCCGCAAACACCGCCTGGAGCGCAGGGCCAAAGGCGGCGCACTCTGCGTGCGCCTTGGCGCCGCCCTCCATGCGCACGGTCGCCGACAGCGCGACGGCCGCGCACTCGTCGGCCGCGTCCTCCGCCTCCGCGGGCGCGGGGGCCGCCGCGCTGCCGAGCATCAGGTCGAAACGGCCGACGGCGGCGGGCGCCGCGTTGGCGGCGGCGCTCCCGCTGGCCCCGCCGCCGCCGCCGCCGCCGCCGCCGCCGCCGCCGCCCCCCGCCGCCGCCGCCGGCAGCAGGCCCTGCGACCGCTGCCACTTGAGCGCCTGCCCCACGAGCGCCAGCAGCCGTCCCGGCGGCGCCGCCGACACCTCAGCCGCCAGGGACGCCGCCAGGGCCGCCCGCCGCCGGTCGCGCGCGGCGGACGGGTCCGCGGCCGTTCCCGGACCGTAGAGGTCGTCCGCGTCGGCCGCCGCGCCGCCGCCGCCGCCGTAGCCGCCGCCGCCGCCGCCGCCGCCGCACAGCGCGCTCAGGCGGGCGTGCCGCGCCGGGTCGTCGCGCCGCAGGCGCTGGAGCGCGCCCGTGCCGTCCAGCAGGGCGCGCGCGGCGGCGTGCTCGCGCAGGTCGACCATCTCGAGGAGGACCTGCTCGTAGAGGGCGGCGAGCTTGGCGCGCGGCAGGCGCAGGCCGAACGACGACGGCGAGCCGCCGCCGCCGCCGCCGTTTCCGCCGACCGCCCTTAGCACCGCCTCCCAGCGGCCCGCGCGCACGTCGGCCGCGAGCGACTCGGGCGGCGCGTTCCCGGGCAGCGTGTTGAGAGAGACGGCGCACTCGCGCTGGAGCGCGGCGGCGGTGTCGTCGAGGCCGTTCTCGCGGCAGAACTGCAGGATGACCTTGATGATGCTGTTGGTTTTGGTTTGCGAAAAGGCGGAGCGTTCTGAGGAGCGCGTCTCGGCGGCCGCGGCGGCGGCGTCCCGAGCGCGCGCTCCGGCGTTTTGCGGCGGCGGCGACTGAACACTCGCGAAAACTCACTCGGTCGCCTCGATTTCGAGCGCCATTGGTGACCGCTTGGTGCCGTGTTCAATCCCTCCGCTGGCACATCAGACGCAAGAGCTGCGCACAGCGCGCGCGCGCCTCTGCCTGTCCCTGTCGGGTGCGTCCGTCGGCGCTCGTTCAGCGTCTCTGAAAGCGACGACGTCGCGAGGTCAATGTGATCGATTATTGGTTGCTGGAGGTTGCGAGCGGAGGGTGAATGTGGCGTTGGTCGAGTGCGGGCGCGAGCGTTTTGATGACGCCGCCGACGCCAAAAACCGCCAACAAAGCGATTGCGCGTCGTCTCTCAAGCGCCCGACCAACGCGTGTCCCGCATAAACCCATGTCCCCAGCGCCTCCGTAGCCCTTCTCCCTCCTCCTCTCACCTTCCATAAGCAACACACCAAAGAAACCATCACGTCGACGAACCACCATCCGGCGATCGCGGGGCCTTCCCTCATTCTCTCGCCACTTTGCGCCCACTGATCGCGAGCCGTCTTCTGGCGGGTCTGCCACGACTATGGCGCCTCCTCGAGGAGGCGGCGCCGGTGGCGTCGCGCGGGTGAGCTGCCTCCTCTCTTTTGCAGCTCCCTCCCCTCTCTCGAGGTGTTTCTCCCGACACCCGTCGCTCACTCATTCCCTCTCCACAACAACTCCACCACCGCCACCAACAGGCCCCGGTGATCCCGGCGGCGCTGCTGCTGATCCTCCTGGCGCTGGGGTCGACGGCGCAGCTGGCGGCCGGCGACGACTCCCCGAGCCCGCCGCCGCCGCCGCCGCCGCCGCCCGACCCCGCACCGTCGCCGTCGCCCGACGCGCCCCCCTCCCCCTCGCCCTCCCCGCCCGGACCTGGCGACCTGCCCGCCACCGGCTGGCAGACCCTCGACCACTCCCCCGGCCGCTGCGCCATGCGCGGCGTCTGCGGCGTGCGCGCCGACTACGGCGACGACCTCAACTGCCCCTTCAACGGCCCGGCGCCCCCGCTCGGCGGCGGCGACGGACACGGCGGCGGCGGCTTCGGCGGCGGCGGCAGCGTCAGCGGCGGCATCGGCGGCGCCCCGGTGCAAGAAGACACGGAGCCCGGCGACCTGGCCGCCCGCATTCGCCGCGTGTGCCCCACCCTCTGGGCCCAGCAAGGCGGCGAGGCCGGCTCGTACTGCTGCTCGGCGCGGCAGCTCTCAAAGCTCGAGCGCGACACGGCGAAAGCGGCGCCGTTTCTCGCGGGCTGCCCGGCCTGCCGACACAACTTCATGCACCTGTGGTGCCTCGCGACCTGCTCGCCCGACCAGGCGTCCTTCGCCAACGTGACGGCCGTGCGCCGCAGCGACAAGGCGCCCGACGCGGCGCGCTCGGTGGCCGTGGGACGGCTCGAGGTCTGGGTTGCAGACCACTTTGCGGCCGACCTGTACAGGTCGTGCAAGGACGTCAAGTTCGGCGCGGCCAACCTGCCGGCCATGGCCTTTGTGGGCGGCGGGGCCAGGAACGGGTCGGCGTGGCTCGACTTTCTGGGGCTGGTGAAGGACCGGCGCGTGCCGCCCGTCGGCTCGCCCTTCCAGATCGACTTTCGGGTGGTCGGGACGGGCGGCGGCGACGACGGCGGCGGCGGAGGAAAAAGCGGCGGCGGAAAAAGCGGCGACAGCGCGGCGGGCGACGTCATTCCGTCGGCGCCGCCGGGCATCCGGCCCCTGAGCGCCGACCTGCCCTCGTGCGGCGACGCCCTGCTCGCGTGCGGGTGCGCCGACTGCCCCGCGGCCGAGGGGTGCAGCGCGCCCGGCGGCGGCGGCGGCGGCGGCGACGACGACGACGACGACGAGGACGAGGACGGCGGCGCGCCGCGCGCCGACGGCGTCTGCCGCGTGCTCGGCGGCCGCGCGCGCTGCCTGGACGTCGGCCTGCTGCTGGTCTGGCTGGCCGGCGCGGCGGCGGTGGCAGGGGGCGCGGCGCGCAGGCGCGCCTCGCGGGCCGCGCGCGCCGAGCTGGACGTGCAACTGGGCTTTGACGGCGGCGGCGGCGGCGCCGACGCGAGCGGCGGGCTCGGCGCGCCGCTGCTGTTTGGCGGCGGCGACTGCGACGGCTCCGGAGAGGGCGCCCCCTCATCGGCCGACGGCGCCGACGACGAGGAGCCCCCGCCCGGCGACGCCCGCTACCCGCCCCTCGAGCGCGCCCTCCAGCGCCTCTTCCGCGCCCACGGCGAGCGCTGCGCCCGCCACCCCCGCCGCGCCCTCCGCGCCGGCCTGGCCCTGGTCCTGGCCTGCTCGCTGGGCCTGGCGCGATTCCGCGTCGAGACCGAGCCGGAGCGCCTGTGGGTCGGCACCGGCTCGCGCGCCGCGCGCGACCGCGCCGCCCACGACGACGCCTTCGGCCCCTTTTACCGCGTGGCCCAGCTGATCGTCTCGACCACGCGCCTGTCCGAGTCGCCGTACGCGCCAAATCCGGCCTCAGTGGGGGCGCTGCCGGGCGTGGTGACGGACGCCAACCTGCGCGCGCTGTTTCAGATGCAGACGGCCGTCGACGCCATCTCGGCTGCGGTGCCGGCGCCGCCGCCGCCGCGCCGCCGCCGGGGCGCGCCGCCGCCGCCGCCTCCCGGCGCGCCGGCCAACGCCACGCTCGCGGGCGTGTGCTACAAGCCGTTCGGGGACCTATGCGCAACGCAGTCGGTGCTGCAGTACTGGCACATGGACCTGGCGTACTACGAGGAGCAGAACGGCGGCGGCAAGGGGAGCAACGAGGGGCGGCAGCAGCAGCAGCAGCAGCAGCAGCAGCGCGGGGCGCCGCTCGCGGCGGCGGCGGCGGCCGGTTGCAGCAACGGCAACGGCGGCGACAACTTCCCCTGGCCCGGCCCCTCCGCCCCGAAGCTCACCCCGGACTACTGCTTCCAGCACTGGGGCACCGAGTGCCGCGCCGACTACGGCGCGCCGGTCGACCCGCGCGTCGTGCTCGGCGGCTTCCCCCGGGGCCGCCGCCTGTTTCGAAATTACTCGGCCGACGCCACCGCCTTTGTCGTCACCTATCCGATCGACCCGTCTCCGGGCAATCTGCCCGCCGCCCTGGCCTGGGAGCGCGCGTTTTTGGACTTGGCGCGCACGACGCTGTCGGAGGCGGCGCGCGCGAACAACCTCACGCTAAGTTATTCGGCGCAGCGCAGCGTCCAGGATGAGCTCAGGCGAGAGTCGACGGCCGACGCCGGCGTCGTCGCGCTCTCTTATCTAGTGATGCTGCTCTACGTCGCTTTCGCGCTGGGCGCGGTGCCGTCCGACCCGCGCCAGCTGCTCCAGGCCCTGGTGCTGTCCCGGGCGGGCCTGGCCCTCGCCGGGGTGCTCGGGGTCGCGGCGTCGGTGGTCGGCGCGCTCGGCGTCGTGTCGCTGTTCGGCGCGGGCTCGACCCTCATCATCCTCGAGGTGATTCCCTTTTTAGTGCTCGCGATCGGCGTGGACAACATGTTTGTCCTGGCCGCCGCCCTCGCGCGCCAGGACCCCCGCAAGAGGCTGCGGGCCCGCGTCGGCCTGGCGCTCGCGGCGGCCGGGCCGCCGATGACGCTGGCCGCGCTGTGCGAGGCCGGCGCGTTTGCCCTCGGCGCCGCGCTCACGCCGATGCCGGCGGTCCGCGACTTTGGCCTGTGCGCGGCGGCGGCCGTGGCGATCAGCTACGCGCTGCAGGTCACGGCGTTCGTCGCGCTCCTGGCGCTGGACGCGCGGCGCGTGGAGCAGCGGCGGGTCGACTGCTTCCCGCTCGTGCGGGTGCCGTTCCTGGACGCCGAGGGGCATTGGGTGGTTTTGCCAGACCCGTCGGGCGCCGGCGACGACGACGACGCCAGCGACGACGACGAGAGCGCTTTCGGCAAGGACGCGGGACGCGCGGAACCCGGGGGCGAAGACGGGGAGTACCTGGTGGCCACGCGGGCGCCGCGGCCCGTGCCGTCGCCGGGCGCCGAGGGGGGCGGGGACGAGGAGGAGGAGGAAGAGGGGGAGGAGGAGGAGGACGCAGGCGGCCGCGCGTCGGGGGCCGCCCGCGGCGGCGGCGCCGCCTCTGCCGCCGCCGCTGCCTCTGCCGCCGTCGGCCCCCCTTTCGCCAGCGGCGACACCTACTCCCTGACGCGCCTGCTGCAGGCCTACATGGAGCGCGTGCACGCCCCGGCCGTGACCCACCCGACGGTCCAGGCCGCCACGGCCTGCGTCCTCGCCACGACCCTCCTGCTGAGCCTGGCGCTGGCAGGCCGCCTGACGCCAGGACTGGACCAGGCCGTGGCCTTGCCGCGGGACTCCTACCTGCAGGCCTACTACCGAGACCTCTCGACGTCCCTGCGCGTGGGGCCGCCGCTCTACGTGGTGGTCAACGACCTGTCGGTGACGAGCGGGACCGACGACGGCGGGGGAGGAGGGGCAGCAGGAGGAGAAGGAGGACCGGGCGGCGCGGGCGGCGGCGCCGCCCCCAAGCCGGCGCTCCCCCGCGGAAACCTGGACGCTGTGTGCGGCGTCGCCGGCTGCCGGCGCGACTCGCTGGCGGCGCGCATCGCGGTCGCGGCGACGCGCCCGCGCGTGTCGTACATCGCGACGCCCGCGGCCGTGTGGGTGGACGACTTCCTCGCGTGGGTGTCGCCGACGCTCGACAAGTGCTGCCGGAGGCACACCAAGCAGGAGGGGGGAGGGGGTCCTCTCTTGATGGGGGGCGGCGCGGGCGGCGCCTTGTCGTCGTCGCCGACGTCGCCGTCCTCGTCGGCGGCGGCGGCGTCGTCGTCGTCTTCTTCTTCGTCGGCTTCTTCTTCCTCGTCGGCGGCGCTGTGGTGGGCCCCTGCCTCCTCCTCCTCGCGCCACCTCTTGGCCGCGCTGCCTGGCGGCGACGACCCGTCGCCCGACCCGTCGCCCGACGCCTCGCCCGAACCGGAGACGTCGCCGTCGCCGTCGCCGTCGCCGTCGCCGTCGCCGTCGCCGTCGCCGTCGCCGTCGCCGTCGCCGTCGCCGTCGCCGTCGCCGGCGGAGCCCTCGCCCGACCCCTCGCCCGATCCCGGCCCGCCG
>Ga0335398_10002206_pt1 | contig 31310 bp, 29 predicted proteins | sample BON03_FD_205742 | JGI IMG/M metagenome (GOLD analysis project Ga0335398, IMG submission 205742) | Freshwater microbial communities from Lake Bonney liftoff mats and glacier meltwater in Antarctica - BON-03 (spades assembly) (version 2) | ecosystem: Environmental > Aquatic > Freshwater > Ice >... | reverse complement strand
CCGCGGGGGCGGTTGGGGAAGAAGGCAAAGACGGCGACAAAGCCGCCTTTACCCAAAACTAAAAACCTGATAAACCAACAACAATAAAACAAGAGAATCTCAACTCCAAGAAACTCAGTACACTTCACTTAATGGCAACTGGGTGGGGTGAAAGATGCGACACTACATCTGGAAATGGTACAACATCCAGCAACAGTTGTGGGCCATCTTCATCGGGAGCGGGTTGCAAAGGAAGCTGTGGATCAATTACTACAACGGGTGCCGCGAGCTGTGTGTCGGCCATCAATTTTTGTGCGCCACCTGGGCCGCTGACACCTGCGCAGACGACGACCTTCACCCCTGGGAGTTGTACTGCGACTGGATGTGGCTGTGTCCTTGGCACCCCCGGCACCCCCACAACCGTGCCCGCCGGCTGCTGGTAGCCAATTCAAGTGGAGGTAGCTGGTAAAATTGTGTAGTTGCCGGCTGCCTCTTCCTTCTTTATGAGAATAGTTCCATCAGTATTTGTGGTTTTGGGTCTTGTTTTTCTGTTAATTGGTCCGATAAAAGTTTTCGGGATCTTAGAGGATCCAAACTACTTGGGATTTGGCAATGCGTTGTTGCCAATGGTTTCGAACAGAGTGGTTTTTCTAACCGTTGGAATTTTAGAGATCGCACTTGGCATCTATTTGGTATTCAGCCGTAGACTTGTAATCAAGGCGGTGTTCTTGTTGTGGTTTGTGGTGTCCGCAGTTACCTACAAAATCGGTCTGGCTTTTATCGACTATGAGTCTCCGTGCAGTTGTCTGAGTGGCTTTTCAAAATTCATAAAGTTTTCGCGTGTTGCAGAATCCTACGTTTCGGATACCATACTTGTAGTGTCACTATTTGCCGCATTAAGCGTGTTGCTAGCAGATTTTTTCGGAACTGGAAGGCGGAATGCGATCTAGGGAACTGGTTCCTCGCCGCGCCTTCACCCTCATCGAGCTGCTGGTGGTGATCGGGATCATCGGGGTCTTGTCGGCGTTGTTGTTGGGAGGGGTGAGCAAGGCCAAGGCCACCGCCCAGAAGACCGCCTGCCTGAACAACCACCGCCAGCTCGTGCTCGGCTGGCAGATGTATGCGGATGATCATCAGGGCAAGCTCGTCTACACGGTCGATGACGGCGACGGTCTGCCCTTCACCAACTGGGTGGCCGGGCAGTTGCGCAATCCGTTGGAGGGTGGGAACGCCGATCTGTTGGTGGACAAGAACCGTTCGTTGCTCGCGCCGTATGTTCCCGATCCCAAGATTTACAAATGTCCTTCGGACAAATCGAAGTACGTGCGCAGCGTTTCCATGAACAACCGCATGAACTCGATCCGTCCGACGCCGGGCACGTTTCCGCTGGTGCTCGGCGGTTACGGAACGAACTACATGATCTACCGGCGCACGTCCGATCTGCACAACCCGTCCAAGCTTTTCATCATCACGGACGAACGCGGTGACAGCATCAACGAGGCGAACTTCGCGGTGGACCTGAGCAACACGGGCGACTTCAACGGACAGGGAACGCCGAGTCCCTACTGGTGGATGGACACGCCGGGCACATATCACAACAACGGCGTCGTGCTGTCCTTCGGCGACGGTCACGTCGAGCATCACGTGTGGCAGGAGAAGACCACCCTCGGCCCGATCGGCATTACCGGCCCGCGCCACACGAGCGACACGGACCGCGACATCGCCTGGCTCCAGGAACGGACGGCGGAACGGAAGTAGTAGGACAGCGCTTCCAGCCTGGCTCCGGGGCGGATGGAAGATAAATTTTAACCGCAGAGACGCAGAGACGCAGAGACGCGGAGTTGGGAAGTAATCAGTAGGGGCTGCGACCGCCGCCACTGTTTCACTGACGTACTGGCCCACTGGATACTGAATACTGAATACTGGTCAGAGCCTCCTCACGTCGGCGACTACCATTGGAAAATTAACATGACACGCGACCGTTCAGCCGAAGCCCGTCTCGGGATCGCCATGCCGGTGTTCAACGAGGAACGCTGGCTGGACACGATTCTCCGGCGTGTGCTCGCCCGGCCCGAGGTCGCGCGGATTGTCGCGGTGGATGACGGTTCCACGGACGGTTCATGGAACAAGCTTCAACGTTGGGCCAAAGAAGACGACCGCGTTCACGCGATTCAACACGCGCACAACCGCGGCAAGGGCGCTGCGATCCGGACCGCGCTCGAACACCTCGCCACGCCGTTCATTCTGATCCAGGACGCGGACCTCGAATACGACCCGGCGGACTACGCCGCCCTGCTCGAACCGATTTTGCGCGACGAAGCGGACGTCGTCTACGGCTCGCGGTTTCCAATCAACGGTAGGGCGACGCTCCCGCGGAGCCCTGATCTCCCGGGAGAAATGGGTTCAGCGGAAGCCTCACCCTGCCGGGGGACACTGCACTGGCACACACTGGGCAACCGGCTGCTCACCGCCGCGTGCAACCAACTGACCGGACTCCAACTCACGGACGAGGCGACGTGTTACAAGCTGTTCAAACGCGAGGTGCTGGAACAGATTGAACTCACGGAAGACGGGTTTGGATTTTGTCCCGAAGTCACCGCGAAGGTCGCGAGGATGGTCCGCGCCGGGAGCGTCCGGCTGCGCGAAGTTCCCATCACGTACCACGGCCGCACGAACGCGGAAGGCAAGAAAATCCGGTTCCGCGACGGCGTGGGAGCGCTGCGCTGCCTTTGGAAACATCGGTGAAAAGAGTGGGAAGTTTTCAGTGTTCAGTTTTCAGTGGGGCAGTGAAGAAGTATTCAATAAGTCGGAGTACGGTGAAACCGTCTTGGCCTCCCAGCGGCTTGCTGGCAACTGACAACTGACAACTGACAACTGACAACTGACAACTGACAACTGATTACTGATTACTGATTACTGACTCGCCGCAACCTACCGTTCGTGATTCGCTGGCGTTGAACTGATGACTGGAAACCGCAAACTCAACTGGCTGTTCGGCTATCAGGCGGTGGTCTATGCCGCCGGACTGCTGCTGGCCACCGGCATCGTCGCCGATTGGGGTGACTGGTATTCGAGTTCCACGGCGTATCGAAACCAGACGGACGCCTTCTTCGAGGGGAAACTTTCGTTGAGTCCCGACGTGCGGGATTTGAGGTTTGATCACACGTGGTCAGAAGAAGGTGTGCATCAGGTGTGGGGGCTGGGGATTCCGATGTGGCGAATGCCGTGGGAAACGCTGGCGAGAATGTTCGGCTACGAAGGTTTTCCTGATCGCGTTGCGTTCGGGTTGTTTGCGCTGCTGGTGAGTTTCGTGGTGTTGAAGGTCTGGCTCGGCGGCGCGTCGGGTGATGAAGATGGTGAAAATGGCGGTTCATCCATGTGGCGATTGATCGTTGGGTTTGTGGGCGGGTTTGTGGTGCTTCTACTCTTCCCGCCTTTTCTTACGCTCCTGCAAACCAGAAGCGCGGTCTGGGAGGAGGCTGTGGCGTATGAATATTTGTTTGGAGTTTTGTTGGTCACATTGCTGGTTCAATTTTCACGCAGACCAAAAGTGGAAATGTTTCTCGGACTGTGTGCGTTGGCCGGGCTTGGAGCGCTGATCCGGCCGACATTGATTTTCTACGGATTTGGAACGGTGGTGGTGGTGGTTGCGTGGTCGGGAATCGATTCGGTCACTCGTTGCTCCTGTTCTGATCGGTGGGTTCCTGTTTTGTCTGGGTGGCGGCGTGCTTTGGTACACGAACTCGAAGCGGTTCGGGAATGGTTTCGAGTTCGGTCACAAGCTGAATGTGCAGACGCTCTACGGTTCGATGTACGCCACGCGGTTTGATAATCCATTTCAAGATGTACCGCTGTCGGAGGCATCGGCCGAGTTGATGGGGGCAATCTTTCTCGACAACAATTTCAACGGCGCGAACTTTTACAAGGACGACATCTTTCCCGGGCAATCGGATGTGCCGCGTTGGCGCGAGTTTTACTTCCGCACCTACGACTGGAGTTTCATTCCGTTGATAATGGTGGGATGGGGCCTGGCACTTTGGAGCGGGTTCAAATTATTGAAACGAACGTTGCCCGCAAAGAATGACGATTCGATTAAAAACCCGAAAACAAGAACGCGTTCCATCGTGTTTGTGCTCGGTCTCTGGTCCATGTTGGCCGCCGTGCCTTTGCTGGGATTCTATCTGTACGCGCCGGTGATTTCGTCGCGTTACATGATGGACCTGGCACCCGCCATCGGGGTGGCCGTGGTGGCCGCGTGGTACTGGGTCGCGGGGCGATGTGAGGGAAGAACGAGTCGTGTCATCGTCTGCGTGATTGTTTGCGGATGGATTGGGACTGAGCTGTTTCTGAGCAAAGCGGTGTACGGCGGACCTCGTTCGCTATCGTGGTCAGAAGTGGAGGAAGTTCGCGGGCGACAATCGGAGAAGGGCCCCGTCTTCATGCTGAACGCGGGGGTGACGTTGGGTGATCCGGCGAGCGGTATCCCCTTTGATCGTGGCGGTTGGAATCAGGAAAACGGTGCAATAAAACCCACAGTGATACTGTTTGTGAATGACGCCGAGTTTCTGGAACTCGAACTCGAGAGCGGTGAACATGCATTGATCAAACCAACCCCGGAAGACCTTCGCGCCAAGGTGGGACGGGAAAGGCTGAAACGCGAATCGATTACAGAAACAGAACGCGGTTGGATCGTTCGTTTCAAAGGACCGAACGAACTACGATGGAACACGGGGTTGCAGTCCGCTTTTTTGGCGACGGTGGCAAATCAGTTTCTAGCAGAACGATCCACACCATGGGTTTTGAAGTCCGTGCGTTGGCGCTAAAACAACGCGAGATTTGGAGCGGTAGTTTTCAAGCTCCAAACACCAAGATCACAGAGAAGAACCAAGTTCCAGATTCCAGATTCTAAATCCGGATTACGATGACGAGTAAGATTGAGATTAGGCATCTGAAATCTGAACCCTTGAAACCAAAAACTTTTCTACTTCATTGGCTTGCCTGTCTGCCGTTTCAATTTCACCGGGCGCCCCGTCTTTGCGCTCTTCACCGCGGCATCAACGATCTCCTGACCGATCCGGCTGTACTCGATGCTGACCGGGCCTTTCAGCGGTTTCTTTTTCTCCAGGCAATCGATCAGATATTGAACCGGGTTTTGATTTGGAGCTGATGGTTCCGGCGCGGCGATCTTGTGGGGCTTCGGTTTCTGGCGCGTTTGAACGGTCACGAACGGATCGTAATCATAACTGCTGATTGAACCTTCCGTGCCGTGAATGATGAACCCGCATTTCGGCTGGGGTTGGATGACCCACGGATCGGTGAACGTGCCCCAGCGCGTTTCAAATTTGGAAAGACCATGTGCGTAGCGGGCGATCACAATGCTGTGTTCGTCGACCTCCAGACCCTTTGGTTTGTCGACCACAGCGGTTACCTCGAGCGGTCGTCTGCCGCCCTGGTACCAGGTGCCGAGCGTCGTGCCGTATCCGAGATAGTCCAGCAACGAACCACCGCCCGCCGCCTTCTTGTAAAACCATGACTTCGGTTTTTCCTTGGCGACCTGTTCGGCGGTCTTCTCGTCCTTGTCCGCACCATGCCAGAGCGGTCCGCGATTGCCGCCAAAGTGCCAGACGTTTAAGACCTTCCCAATCTGACCGGTGGCGACCAGTTCAAAGGCCTTGCGATGCGACGCGACCCACTGCAACGGCCAGTTGATCATCAGCGTCTTGTCCTCGGGCATCGCTTTCACCATCACGTCGGCTTCCTTGAGCGAACTGGCAAAAGGTTTCTCCACCAAGATATGAACGTCGTATTTGGCGACACGAATCGTCCATTCGCCATGGTTCGACGCCGCCGGACAGATGATCACGATGTCCGGTTTGGTCTTCTCCAGGCACTGGCGGTAATCGGTGAAAACATTCTCCTTGGCGATCCGCAATTTCTTCGCGGCTTCCTCCATGCGCTCCGGTTGCTCGTCGCTGATGCCGACAATCTCGGCGTTCTTATGCTCCTTCGCGTAGCGGAGCAAATCGCCCATGTGAAAGTGGTCGAAATTGATACCAACGATTTTCCAGGTCTTTTTCTTCTTCATAACGATCAGAGACGGTGAGCGGAGAATGACTAAAACGATGAACGCTTGCCAAGCTTTTGAATCAATTGGTTGGGTTTATAGGATTTCCTTGATCGAATCCCGCAATGCTCGGACCATTTTCCTGGCCTGAACAGTGGTGGTGCAATACGGCGGCATAAGGCAGATAACGTTGCCGATCGGTCGGGTGAGCACGCCGCGTTTGGCCATTGATTCACACACGCGAATCCCGGCTTTGTCACGTAGCTCAAAGGGTTCCCGCACGCGCCAGTCCTTCACCAGTTCGACGCCGACAACCAGTCCGACTTGGCGAATGTCGCCGACTTGCGGGAGCTCCCAAAGTGACTTCAGTTCTTCACGTAACGCGTGCTCCAGTTTGTGCCGCGCAGTGATCGATTGCTCGCTGCGCAGGATTTCCAGACTGGCCAAACCGGCCGCCGCGCCGAGCTGATTGCCGGTATAGCTGTGACCGTGGAAGAACGATTTGAACTCCTCGTATTCACCGAGGAACGCATCGAAAACCGCCTGGCTGGTCAACGTCGCCGCCATCGGGAGGTAACCACCAGTCAAGCCTTTCGCCAGACACAAGAAATCTGGCTGAACATTTTCAGTGTGCGAAGCAAACAAAGTAGGACTGGCGTCCCGCCTGTCATCGAATCGGCGGGAACCTTTGGAATGGATTGCGCGTTGAGCCGGCACTTGCGGCCGCAACGACAGGCTGGAAGCCTGTCCTACTCTGCCGAATCCGGTCATTACCTCGTCAGCGACCAGCAATGCACCGTGACTGCGGGCAATCTCCGCAACCCGGCTCAGCCAACCTTCCGGTTGCGGAATCATCCCCGCCGCGCCCTGCATCAATGGCTCGTAAACAAATCCGGCATACGGGTTTCCCTTCTTCTTTTGCCTGGAGAAAGCCAGTTCAACTTTTTCAACGCACTCCCAGTGGCACTTCCGATACTCGCGGGCATCCGCGCGTTCGGGCTTCGCCTGGTTGTAGGGACATCGGTAACAGTAGGGCGACATCACCTTGTCAGACTTAAATAACATGCCGCCGTACGCTTTGTGAAACAGATCGATGTGTCCGAGGCTGACTGCTCCGATCGTGTCACCGTGGTACGCGCCGTCGATGGAAAGAAAGCGTGGTTTCGTTTTCGGACCGCGAGTGCGTCGGGTGAACTCGTAAGCCAGCTTCAACGCGACCTCCAGCGCAGTCGATCCGTCGTCGGAGTAGAAAACTTTGTCCAGCTCGGGCTTTAGTCGCTTGTTCGTTCGCGCTCTGGCTGGGACTGGATTGGCTGCGTTCACCAGCTTCTCGGCTAGCAAACTTGCCGGCTCATTCGCGAAACCAAGAGCGGAACTGTGCGCAATTTTCGAGAGCTGCTTCTTGATGGCCAAATTGATCTTTGGATGATTGTGCCCGTGTAGATTCGTCCAGATCGAGGAGTTGCCATCCAAATATTTTTTCCCGTGTTGGTCTTCGAGAATCGTCCCCTTGCCGCGCGTGATCACGATCGGCTCGCGTTTCAACCAGTCCCTCATCTGAGTAAACGGATGCCAGACGTGCGCGTGGTCCAGTTTTGAAAGGGGATCCATTTGTGATCTACGATTTACGATTGATGATTTCGGTCAACGCTTCGCGAAGCAGCTCAACATCTTCAGCCGTGTGATCGGCGGTGATGGTCATACGCAGTCGTGCCTTGCCGCGTGCGACAGTCGGGTAACGAATTGCGGGCATGTAAAAACCGCGTTCGTGCAACGCATTGGCGGCGGCGACGGCCTCCAATTCACCACCGACAATGAGCGGCAGAATCGGCGTAGGACAGGTATCCTGCCTGTCTACTGGCGAAACCTTGTGAGGCTCTCCAACCAAGATGTTGGACTGATCAGAGGAAGAAAGAACGGTGTTCGTATTACCCGATGGTGAATCGGCTGAGCTTGCGAGCTTACGATCATAAGTCCGTTCGAAGACAGACAGGATGCCTGTCCTACTTTGGTCAACTCGCTCCCACAATCTTGCACAACGCTGAGTGCCTTCATCGCTTTGAATTAAGTCGATGCCAGCCCGCCCAGCTGCGGCCGCTGCTGGGACCGGTGCGGTTGAAAAAACAAAACTGCGTGCGGAGTTGATCAATAGGTCGATCAACGATCGGGAGCCGCAAATAAACCCGCCGCTCGCGCCAACCGCTTTGCCAAGTGTGCCCATCTGAATCTCCACTCGTCCGGACAGGCCAAAGTGCTCGATCAGTCCACTCCGTCGTTCGCCGTACAGCCCGGTTGCGTGCGCTTCATCAACCATCAGCCACGCACCGTGTTTCTCTTTCAACTCAACGATCTCTCCTAGCGGAGCAACATCCCCATCCATCGAAAAAACAGATTCCGTGACGATCAAAACATTTCGGCGATCGGCGTTCGGTATTTGGCGCTGCCCACCCGCCCATTTCAAAATGCGCTCCAGGTCATTGAGATCGTTGTGTTTGAACACGCGCAGTTTCGCGCCGCTCAAGCGAACGGCATCAATGATCGACGCGTGGACCAGTTTGTCGATGATGACAATGTCGTTCTTGCCGATCAGTGCCGTGATGGTTCCAACAGCAGCGGCGTAGCCAGTCGAGAAACTCAAGGCCGCTTCGCTCTGCTTGAAGCTGGCCAGCAATTCTTCCAGATCGTGAAACGGTTTGAGCGATCCACAAATCAAACGTGATGCACCGGAGCCTGCCCCAAATCTTTCTGTGGCCTCGATCGATGCCTCCTTCAGCGTAGGATGATTCGCCAGTCCGAGGTAGTCGTTCGATGAAAAGTTAACGAGTTCGCGACCATCGGTTTGGATGCGAGTGCCTTGGGGGGAGTCGATCAAGCTTAGTCTTCGAGTCAGTCCTTGATCATCAATGTGAGTCAACTGACGTCTCAACTGTTCGGCGAAACTGCTCATTTCGGACTGCGTTTGAGGTTTCGCAGAGTCGTTTTTAATATCGGCAGTTGAGCGATATCTTTTTCTCTGCCGCTAAACTCTTTCGCCGCGATGATGCGCTCAAGCGGCAGCACAGGGACTTCAACGCTTTGCCAGTCCATCCTGATCGCTGTGCGTTTTTCCCATCGAAATGATTTGAGGCCGTTTGGCTCGACGACCTGATTGGAAAATATTTTGGCCCCCAGATTTCGGCAGATATTGATGACTTTGATATGCTGTCGGTTCGGTAGGTCGATCCAGATGTCGTAGTCGAGGGTGGTACCATGAGCGCCCGGCATGATCGCGGCGCTCATGCCGATGATCATGAACCGGATGCGCGAAGCTTGGAGCGTACTGAAGAGGGGAGTGAGCGGATGAATCTCTCGTTCATCATCCAGCGATCGAAGGGGGACGCAGCGAGGCTTCGATCGTAAAGCCAGCGCTCGTTTTCGCTGAGGACCGGGTCCTTTGCGAGTTCGCGATACCACTTTTTTACTTTTTGCTGCACGGCTTGAACTTACTTTCTTCTTTGCCATCGTCCAATGCCAATTAAGTCCACGCGCTGACCCGGCTGTCGAGTTGAAAGACCTGGCCGGACACGTGTTTCATCCCGGCGAGATTCCGGATGAACAGCGAGACTTCGTCCACGCTCGTCGAGCGACCGAGCACGTTGGTCGAATCAAGGCGGTGGCGTTGATCCTCAGTCAGATCAGCCGTCATCGGGGTGTCGAGCACTCCGGGAAAAATCGCGTTCACGCGGACGTTGCGGGCACCGGCTTCCTTCGCGAGGGATTGCGTAAGTCCGACGAGACCCGCCTTGGCAGCGACGTAATTAGACTGACCGGCGTGGCCGTTCTTGGCGGCGAAACTGGAGATGTTGATGATGTGCCCGTCCCGCTGTTTGAACATCGTCCGGATCACCGCCTGCGAACACAAGAACGCGCCCTTGAGATTGATGTCCATCACGCGTTGCCAGTCCGCGTTGCGCAGATGAACAACGGAAGCGTCGGCCGTGATTCCGGCATTGTTGATCAACGCATCAATCCGTCCCCACTTCGCGAGCGTCGCCTGAATCGCGAGCTCAATCTCCTCGCGCTTCGTGACGTTGAGCGGAACAGGCAGAAGATCGTCCGCTTCTTTGAAAATAGAATTCCGGTTCTGCCCGGCGACCACCCGCCAGCCGGCCGCTTGAAAGATGTCGACCAACGCCCGGCCCAGCCCGCCGGCGGCTCCGGTGATGATGACCACTTTGTCGTTGGAATCTGGATTGTTCATTGAGCGAGAACACCCCGATCAAAACGGAATCTGACCGCAAAAGCGAGAGTTCTCGAAATGAACCGTCTGTCGCGTTGAATATTTTTGGAGGTGGCGCGTTTCCCAGAAACACGGCACGGTGACGTCATAAGCTAGGTCTGAAGCGTATGAATCCAAGATCATTCTGTCCGCAATGCACGACGGCGTGGGATCGCCCGTGGTACGACATCTGTCCGCACTGCAACTACCGGTTCAAAGGCCGTCCGTGGTGGCAGGCGCCGTCGTTCATCGTGTTTCTGATCTGCCTGCCGGCCATCGGGATCACGGGATTCCGGCTACTGACGAAGTTCGTGCCGGACCTCGCGGCGATCAACATGGAAGCCCTTGCCCTCGGCATCGCGGCGATCGGCGTACCGGTCGGGGCCATCGCAGCGGCGATTATCCTGCCCCTTCGAATTGGGAAAAAAGGGGCGGCAATTTTCGGCTGGGCGTTGGTCTGCGCGGTCGTTTTCGGGGCGGTCAGCCTCCTCCTCAGCTTCTTCTCCGGCATGTTCTCACTCGGATGATTCCCCAACCGTTGAACCCGAGAACCGTTTTTCAACTGCAGATGAACACGGATGGACACAGATTCAGAACGGGCTGGGGTGGGCGACGGGCGCAAACGGAGGCCACCGGTTCCCGCTTCGCACAACCGACGTCCGGGATGGAACCTTTTTTCGCCACATGAAATGGTTTGCCGGCAGCTCGATCCTGTTGAACTTCGCGCTGCTCGTCGCGTGGTGGCTACCGGGTCGCGGTGAGGTCAATGACGCCGACACACGGCGGGCGTCGCAATCGACCTTCCCCCGAACCCTGATTGTCACCAACGTCGTTGATGTTGTGACGACCAATATGATCGCAGTCCCGGTGTTTCAATGGGCGATGATCGAGTCGGAACGTTACGAGGAATACATGGCCAACCTCCGACGGCTCGACTGTCCGGAATGGCTGGTGAAGGAGATCGTTCTCGCGGACCTGACGCGATTCTATGAAGCACGGAAAACCGCTTTGGAGCACGACCGTCCCTCGTCCTATTGGATGACCTCCCGCGAGCAGCGCCAGGTTCAGCTGAAGTATGACCAAGCGGCCGGCGATCTGGAACAGGAAGAGCATGATGTGATGCTTCAGTTGACCGGCTCCTACCGGAACGGGGACGGCGACGAGGTGCATTCGGACCCCAGCATTCTTGCGCTGGCGTTTGCGGGTCTGGATTACGATCAGGGACGCAGCGTGCTGTCCGAGACCATGTTCCGCCACAAGCAAAGCGAGACCTTCACCGACCTGCGAAACAACCTGTTGACGCCGGCGGATCTGGCGGAGCTGGGTGCGCGCTATCAGGAAATGAAAAATGCGTGCGCCGTGCTGGCCTCACCCGCGTCTTTTGACGAATTCTGGCTGCGGCTCCAGCTGGTTGTCGGCTCGTTGAGGGACGGTTTTGATTTGCGCGGAATGCGGCTGTCCGGATTTCAATTGAGGAATCTGGTTCGTATCCGCTCGGAAATCATCGATCCGTTTCGCGCGGAATTCGTTGATCGCGAACAGCGGCACAATGATGAGCCAGACCGGCTCAACCGGATGGTCGAGGAGCAGCTCGGTCTCGATCTGGGCGCGGATGTCGCCGCCGACTACGCCCGCGCCCGAACCCCGGCGTTCCGGGAGATTTATGATTTTGCGACCGATCAGCAACTGCCCCGGCAGACGGCGGTCGACGTGTTCGATGTGCGACAGACGGCGATCAACGAGGTGGACAATTTGACCTCGAATCCGGATCTGGACGACACCCGCAAGATTGAGCTTCGACAGTTGATCCGGCTGGAAACTGAGAAGGCGTTGCGGTCCAAGCTCGGCCCCACCGTTTTTGAAACTTACCGGCAGCAACACGGGCAGTGGCTTGATCAGTTCGACGGGCGCGATCCGTTCGCGGGCTTGAACTTGCCGTCAATGGAGGCGCCGCAATGAACTGGCGCGGCGTGCTCATCGTTTCCGTCGGTCTGAACATCCTGCTCGGCGCGGTGGTTTTGAAGTCGCGTCAGAACCGGACCGAACCGGCTGCGACAGGGACTCCCGCAACCGTCATTTTCAAAACCAACATTCTGACGCGGACCATCACCAACCATGTCGAACCGCCGTCAATTGATCCGCCGACTGACGTCGTCTGGCCGCGCTGGAACGAGATCGCCAGCGAGAATCTCCAGGAATATCACGCGGCACTGGAGCGATACGGCTGTCCGGCCGGCACCATGCGGGACATTCTCAAAGCCGAGCTGTCCCGGCGGTTCTACATCGAGAGGCAGGCGCTGCTGGAACCGGTCAGCCGCGTGTTCTGGGACGCGGTTGCAAGAAACGGTTTTGATGACAATGTCACGCCGTTCAAGGAACTCGATGCGGACCTTCGCAAACTTGCGGGAGAATACGGGAAACTCACGGATGAACTTTCGGGAGTGATGGAACCGGGTCGCATTGAATCAACCCAAATGCCGGACCCCGAGTATGCCCATTTGAGCGGGGACGCGCAGCATCGGCTGGCTGGCCTCGATCAAAAGTTTCAGCGCGATCGCGGCGTAATTGATAGGGACAAACAGTACCATGATGAGGACGGGCAAATGACGGTCGAGGGACAGGCGTTGTTGAAGCAACTTGAGCTTGATCTGGCAACCCATCGTCGCGAGCTGATGTCGGACGAGGAGTTTCATGAATATCGCCTCCGCTCCTCCGGCGCTGCCAACTGGGCCGCTGATCGCCCGGGCTTCGAGCCGTCTGACGAGGAAATCCGGCAGGTCGCGGAATGGAAGATGGAGCTGGAGGAGGAACATCGTCCCGCAGGCGGAATGAACGAGGACGATTACGCGCGAAGCCTCGCGAGGCTTGAGATTGAATCCGAGTTGAACCCCAGGATGAAGGAGCTTTTTGGAAAGGAACGATTCGAGGCCTACATCCGCTCAAGTTCGTCGGACTATCAGGCCCTGTACGATCTCGGCGACCGGTTCAACCTGCCGGAAACCACTGTCAACGAAGCTTGGGAAATGCAACGCACAGCACAGGCCGCAGCCGAACAGATTCGCAACGACACCGCCTTGACGCGCGACGAGCAGCGCGACGCACTCTGGGCCGTTCAACAGGAAACGTATCAGTCGTTTGAAACGTTGCTTTCAGAAGATATCGATCAGGCGTACGTCCGAAGGAGCGGGGACTGGATCGAGCAGTTGTCACCAATCAACAAGTGATTGAACATTCCGGGCTTTTCTCGGCTTGATCGACTGCGTAATCTCCGGCCCACACATTTCATGAAACAAGCGGTCAAGGACACCACCCATCACCCGTTGATTCCGGGCTGCGTGCTCGCGTCGCTGATGGGAGATCCGCAGAAGCGCCAGCAGTTTCGATGGAACGTCGAGGATCTGCTCAACTTCAACCAGATGGACCGGCCCGCGTTGCTGGACTGGTTCACCACCACCAATCTGGTCAACGCCGACACGGCGGAACGCGTCCGGCTGGCAGACATGCGCTTCGTCGAGGGCTTCATGGAATTGCGGACCAAGCTGCCGGAGATCGCCCAGGTCGTCGGCGCGGAAGAACTTTCGATCCGGCGTCTCGCGCGTTCGTTGTTTGCCGCGCAGCTGCTCGGTGAACTGCTTGAAGTGCTGACCCCGCCGACGCTTTCGTACGAAAAAACGAAGGAAGGAACCATCGATCTGCTCGCCGAACTCTCGGAAAACTTTTCGAAGATCGTCGGCGGCGCGTGGTCCGTGTTTTATCCGCGTGCCGATTTCAGTTTGCTGGCCGACGCCTGTTCCCAATTCTGGACAGCGTGCCTTTACAATTCGCGTCCGGACGAGATCATCCGCTCGTTTCAGGGATTGTATTTCCGGGCGCACAAAGACCGGTTTCAGGTGCTGAACCGCGGCCACCGGAAAATGTCCGGATTGCGGGTCGAGGATGCGATCACGCGCTACGTCGATTCGGCACAAGATCGGTTTGTCAAACTGCACGAGGTCGTCGACGAAAACGTGCGCGAAGGGCTCGACAAATTCTTCCTCAACTGCGCTCGCTTCCTCGGAAAACTACAGCTCCCACCCGCCGTCGTGTTCTTCGTCGCCCATCTGGTCGAAGAAGTTTGTGCATCGTTTTCGCACATGGACGGGTCGGTCAGCTCGCGTGAAAACCGGTTCATCCAGTACCTGCATCAGCAGATCGAGATCGCCTGCGCCGAGCAGGAAAAACGTCTCAAGATGCGCGGTGGCTCGACGCCCGAGGAACGGCTGAATTCGCTGCTCGCCGAACTCGATGAACTGGTTGGCCTCGACGAGGTAAAGGAAAAAGTCCGGCAGGCGGCGCACTTCGCCCGGTTGCAACAACTACGCGTGAGCCGAGGTTTAAAGGCGATTCCGACGAGTTACCATTCCGTGTACACCGGTAATCCCGGCACCGGCAAGACGACCGTCGCGCGGTTGATGGGCCGGATCTATCAGGCGCTTGGCGTTTTGAAAACGGGTCATCTTGTAGAGTGCGACCGCAGCTCGCTCGTCGCCGAATACGTGGGCCAGACCGCCGTGAAAACGAATGCAGCAATTGACTCGGCACTCGATGGAATTCTGTTTGTGGACGAGGCCTACACGCTGGCCAAGACCGGACAGGACTTCGGACGTGAGGCGATTGACACGCTGCTCAAACGCATGGAGGACAACCGCGACCGGCTGATCGTCATCGTCGCGGGATACCCGGCGGAGATGGAGAAGTTTGTGAAATCGAATCCCGGTCTGCACAGCCGATTCACCCGCTTCATCGAGTTCCCTGATTATTCGCCGTCGGAGCTGTGCCGTATCTTTTCCCGGATCTGCCGCGACAACGATCTCCGGCTCACACCCGGCCTGCGCGAGCGGTTGCTGCATCATTTCGCATATCTGCACGGCGAACGTGATTCCCATTTCGGAAACGCGCGGCTGGTGCGCAATTGTTTTGAAACAGTCGTCAATGCGCAGGCCACGCGGCTGGCCGGAAAGACCACGCCCGAACCGGACGAACTGGTCCTGCTGATCGAGGATGATCTGCGCACGCCCGGCCGGGAATCGCTCGACGCGCACCGGGCGTCCAAACGCGGTTACCTCGTGAAATGCCCGGGCTGTGGTGAGGAATATTCGTGGTCGCCGGAACTGACGATCGACACGGCGGAATGCACCCAATGCCATCAGCTTTACGACTGCGAATTTGGCTACCCGGTTCCGGCGGCAACATAAGCCACTGACAGGTTCAAAGGGTTAAGCTGGAAAAGGAAAACGGAAACCGCAGATGGCACAGATCAACACAGATGAACAGCCATTTGCGTGAACCGGATGGAACACCCGGCGGGAGCGGTGCCCCGTATGTGCAGCCGTTCCTGATCCGCATTTTTTTGGTGGTTGACCATTCATCCCCATTGTGGAAAAACAAAAACATGGTCGGGATGAGAATATCACGGAAGCCAGTTTCCTTGTTTGGCCACCAATATTTAATAGCAGGGAAAACTTTTCTGCTATAGGTATAGTTAGACAATTATGATTCCTGATATCGTCACCATACTTTCGTCAGCCGGAGTAAGTGCCCTCCTCTCGGCCGGGTTGATATTCCTCGCTCGAAACTGGCTAAGTGAAAGGATCAAAGGCGCGATCAAGAATGAGTATGATCAGAAGCTAGAAAGCCATAAAGCACAGTTAAGGGCACAGAACGATACGACGCTTTAACACTTCAAAGCAGAACTTCAGATCGCCGCGAGCGATCGCAGCATTCGACTAGGAGAGGTTTTCGTGCGCGTCGTTGACACAGTTGAAGGAACCTATTCTCGACTTATTGCCTTTCACGACGCCGTAGGAAGCTACACGAGTGTTTTTGAGTATGAGAGCGATGGGACAAAAGAGGAACGAAGAAAGTTAGTGGCTGAAAAATATGGAGAGTTCATGGACTACTATCGCCCGAGGAGGCCTCTCTTGCCGAAGATCACCGTTCAGCGTATTGATGAATTCCGAACCAAGCTCCACAAGTATACTATCGATTTCATGTGGGGGGTGGAAAAGGAGGGTGACTTGAGGAAGGTCCAAAGAGGGAAGGAGGATCCAGACACATGGGTCAAGACGCATACATTTATGACAGAGGAAGTTCCCGGTTGAAGTGTACTGAGTTTCTTGGAGTTGAGATTCTCTTGTTTTGTTGTTGTTGGTTTATCAGGTTTTTAGTTTTGGGTAAAGGCGGCTTTGTCGCCGGCTTTGCCTTCTTCCCCAACCGCCCCCGCGGGGGCGGTTGGGGAAATCATCTGCTCGAACTCCACCGGGCTGCGGTAGTCCAGTGAGCTGTGGGGCCGATACCGGTTGTAGAACGGTTCGATGTATTCAAACACCACTGCCCGGGCTTCCTCCTCATCGGCCAGCACGCGGTCCCGGATGGTGCTGGTCTTGAACCGGCCATAGAAGGATTCCATCGCCGCGTTGTCGTAGCAGTTGCCCCGGGCGCTCATGCTGGGTTGCATCCCCAGTCGACCCAACTGCCGCTGATAGTCATCACTGGCATACGTGCTGCCCCGGTCGCTGTGGTGAATGATTCCTTCCTCCGTCTTGCCCCGGGTCTGATGGGCATTTTCCAGCGCCTGGCTCACCAGTCGGGTGTCGTTCCGGGCTGAAACGCTCCAGCCCACGATCCTTCGACTGTAGAGGTCCATCACCGTCGCCAGATACATCCAGCCGTTGCGAACCTTCAGATACGTCGTGTCGGACACCCATACTTCATCACACCGGCTGGGTGGCCCGTTTTCCTTGAGCCGGTTGGGGCTGTACCCGAAGTCATGCGCGCTGTCCGTGCCTTGGGGGCGATATTTCCGCTCCTGCTTTCCGGCGATGTCCAGGGAACGCATCAATCGCAGGGTCCGGTCCCCTCCGCAGCGATCCCGTACCTGACCATGCATGAGCCGGTGGCCCAACCGGCCTTGGGAGCGTTCATGGATCTCCAGGATCTCCTGCTTGAGAGCGGCGTCTTCGGTGGCCCGGGCCGAGGGCTGGCGCGTCTGGCTCGCATGATACGCCGAAGGGGCCACCTCCAGGGCCTCGCAGAGTTCCTTCAACGGATACTCGCCCATGTTCTGGTGAATGAACTCAAGCTTCATTGTTCGTCCTTGGCGAAGTAGACCACCGTTTTTTTTAATATCTCATTGATCCGCTCGCTGCGCCCCAGCTGCTTGCGCAAACTCTGGATCTCAGCGGCCATTTCCTTGGGGCTCATCTGGGTATCGTCCTTGGTGCCCCCTTCGAGTTCCTCGAGGAACTCGCCCTTCCAGCGGTAGAGCAGATTGCTGTTGATTCCCAGTCGTTCGGCCACCGAGGGCGCGCTCTCCCCTTCCATGACCATGTAACGAACCGCCTCTTTCTTGAATTCCTGGCTATGTCGTCGTCGCTTCATTTTTCAATTCTCTTTCTAAGAGAATCCCCTGTCCATTTTTTCCAGTACAGATCACAACGAATAACTGGTATTTTGAAGATTTTATATCTGTAGCAAGTGAACCCATAAAGGCGTCTTCAACGCCCTGATGAAAACTTCTGGTGCGATAGATCGAAGAACGAACAATCGGAGTAATCGGACCATGATTTCGCTGATGCTCCATCAAAGTCGATTCTCTTAGCGTTAACCTTTTCCAGAACCTTCTTCGTAACCCTGTAGCGAGGGAATCTTCATCAACGCCCTCTTCGCGTAAGCCCGATGCACGGCCTTGCTGTTTTGGCCCAGAGCTTCTTGGGCGAATCGTTCGGGGTATCCGGCCACCTTCGCCCGCTCGGCCCACGCGCATCTGTAGCTGTGCAACGTCACTCCCTTGATTCCCAACTGGCGGCGGCGTTGCCCGAACTCCGTCGCCCGGTCACCCGCCCGCAGAGGCGAAAGAATCCGGGATGCGATGCCGATGATTTCTTTCTCCCTGACGGGCTGCCAAAAGGCAGCGCCGTCCAGCCGCAGTGGTGTGGCCATTCTAAATTCCAGATTCAGGCCCCAAGGCCATGCCGTCGTGATGCCAGATGGGGTGAGCTCTCCGGGCGAACCTCGGGCGCGCGAGACGCTCCCGAGGTCACGTTCCCGTCCGTTCGTAAACAAAGCCCGGGAAAATGGAGCGCGGCTGTGTCGAAGACCAGCCGCAGCCAGCCCCGCCAATCCAAAAGTCGATGAAATTAGTTGCCCGCTGCGGCTGGTCGAGAACGACCCATCCGCGCTCCGGAGTTTTCAGACAGGCTCCAAGAAATCCCAAGGCTCGTTCGGAGAACTCGCCCCACCTTTTCGCGCGGACCGGGCCACGTTACCCGACCGCTCGAATCGGTTCTTGCCTCCCGCGCGTTTTATATTTATTTGAAACCCATTCCCGCGAGTTGCGTCCAAGCCCGGACGGCGCGTTCGTCGGCGTCACATTTCAACCCTATGAAAAAACTGCTCCTAAGCCTCCTCATCGTCGGACTGTCGTGGTCGGCGTTCGCTGAACCCAAGAAACTGCTGGTGGTCACCATCACCAAGGGTTTCCGTCACAGCTCCATTCCGACAGCTGAAAGAATTATCGGCGAACTGGCCTATCGCACCGGGAAATTCACGGTCGATTATGCTGCGGTGGAACCAAATGATCCGCTGTACGCCGGTGCCGACGGCAAGCCTGACGCCGCCAAAATCGATCAGGCGATTCGTGAAGTGCTCGCGGCGAAGATGAGTCCGTCCGCGTTGGAAAATTATGATGGTGTGATTTTCGCCAACACGACGGGCACGCTCCCGATTCCGGATGTGGACGCGTTTCTCGCCTGGATCAAGGAGGGGCACGCTTTCATCGGCATGCACTCGGCGACCGATACGTTTCACGCGGGCGGCGACGAGGTTTCCGGCTACACCAAGATGATCAACGGCGAGTTTCTCACCCACGGTTCCCAGGCCCTGGTCGAGTGCCTGAACGAAGATCCGGAACACGCCGCAACCGCGCATCTCGGAGAGTCGCTGGTGGTGTTCGATGAGATTTACATTTTGAAGAACCACGATCGGGACGCCGTTCATTCGCTTCTCGATCTGGACAAACATCCGAATACCAAAGATCCCGGCTACTACCCGATCGCCTATTGCCGCGACTACGGAAAGGGCCGGATGTTCTACACCTCATTGGGCCACCGCGAAGACATGTGGGATCCGAACTGGACGGATGGCGAACGCAAGAATTCTCCCGAGGTCGCGAAGGCGTATCAGGAACATATTCTCAACGGAATTCTTTGGGCGCTGAACGAGGCCGATGGCAGCGGCAAACCGCAGGATTTGAAATACAAGGTGAGCCGGGATGATTCGCGCGACGGATTCAAGCCGCTGTTCAACGGCAAGAATCTCGACGGCTGGCATCTGCGCAACCCGGACGGCCCGCGCTCCTGGAGTGCTGAGAACGGGATGTTGGTGAACAAACTGCCGAAAGGTAAAGACGGCGTCCGCCCGCACGGTGTCGACCTCGTCACGGACAAGAAGTATTGGAACTTCGTGGTGCGCTACGACTACATGATTCCCGAGGGCAGCAATTCCGGATTTTATTTGCGTGGCCGTCATGAAATTCAGATCACGGATGATGCGAAGTCCGGCAAGCCCTCGCTTGGCGGAAACGGTTCCGTTTATCAGCACACCGCCACTTCCCGGAACGTTTCGCGTCCCGCGGGCGAATGGCAGACGGTCGAAGCCTCGATGATCGGGGATCGCGTGACGGTCATTCTCAACGGGGTGGAAGTCATCGATAATGCAGTCGTGGAACGTGCGACCGGCAGCGAGCTCGACATCAACGTGAACGAGCCGGGCAGCCTGTTCCTGCAAGGCGACCACGGACCAGTCGCTTTCCGCAACTTGCGAATCAAGGAGTTGAAGGAATAGTGCGTCGGTGCGGATTCATGTTCGTCCCCGTGCGCATCCTGCCATTGCCCCCAAACAACGGCGATGGCGGCTGGCGCTCCGGGGACAAGGTGTTTCCGGAACGGAAGCCGAACTTCGGCCTTGCCGGAAAGGTTGCGGCCACGACATTGCTGGGGACCGGGGGCTGGCAGCACCCCGGCACCTTGCACCGCCTGCTCCGGACCACTCCGCAATCCGGGGGCACCAACGGATCCGCCTTGTTCGCCCCGTCCTGCCGCTTAGCACCTTGACTAAAACCGGCTCCCAAGTGACGGTTGCCGCGTCTTAACCCCTGTTTAATTGCCCATGAACAATGATTTATTGAAGCCGTTATCGGCTGAAGATGTGGACCGCCGTGATTTTATCAAAGGCGCTTCGATGAGCACACTGATGATGCTGCTGGGAAGCACGGTTCTGGTTCCCTCCAACCAGGCGCGGGGCCAGGATTCCGTGGAGAAGAAACGCGCGACCAGTCCGCCGGTGAAGATCGGCGTCATCGGCTGTGGCGCTTGGGGTCGTGATATCATCAGTACCCTTGGCCAGCTCCCCAATGCGCCGGTCGTTGCGATCTGTGACATCTATCCCGCCTATCTGCGCCGGGCCGGCAAGGCCGCGCCGGACGCCAAGACTTACGAGGATTACAAGCAGTTGCTGGCGGACGAGAATGTCGAAGCGGTGATCGTCGCGACGCCGACGTACCTGCATCGTCAGATCACGTTGGATGCGATTGCAGCGGGCAAACACGTTTATTGCGAAGCGCCGCTCGCCGGTTCCATCGAGGACGCCCGGGCGATCGCATTGGCCGCAAAGCGTGCTCCGCGAACTTATTTCCAGGCCGGTCTCAACTACCGGTCCGATCCGCAGCGACATTTCCTCATTGATTTCATCCGCACGGGTTCTTGGGGAAAGACCGTCACCTCCCGTGCCCAGTATCACAAGAAACAAAGCTGGCGTCGCGCATCCTCCAATGCCGAACAGGAGAAGCTCATCAACTGGCGTCTCGACGCGGCCACATCGACCGGGCTCGTCGGCGAGTTGGGCATTCACCAGCTCGACATCGCAAACTGGTTCAGGCTCAAACGTCCTGTCGCGGTGACCGGGTTTGGTTCGATCATCGAGTGGAAGGACGGTCGCAACGTGGACGACACTGTCCAGGCCGTGTTTGAATACGATGACGGATCGACGATGGTGTATGACGGCACGCTCGCGAACTCGTTCGATTCGGATTACGAGATGTATTACGGCACCTCCGCCGCGTTGATGGTGCGCGAGAACAAGGCCTGGATGTTCAAAGAAGTGGATGCCCCGTTGCTTGGCTGGGAAGTCTATGCGCGAAAAGACACGTTCTACAAGGAAGTCGGCGTCGCACTCGTGGCCAATGCCACCAAGCAGACCGCGTTGCAGGACAAACCTCAGGACGCATCTCCTTACGCGAGCACGCCGTTGTTCTATGCGTTGGAAGCATTCGTTTCGAACACCTACAATCACAAGGCGGCCGTGGAAGACTTTACCGAGACCTTCGGCGACGACAATGAAGCGTTGGTGGAATACCTGAAAGACGTGGCTTCCACCCGTCTCCCGGCGGCCGGATTCAAGGACGCCTTCGAATCGACGGCCCTCGTCATCAAGGCGAACGAAGCCATCCAGTCGAAGAAACGAATTGAACTCAAGCCCGAGTGGTTTGAATTGGGCTGACCGGTAACGGAGTCCAACTGAACAGACGCGAAGACAGATCCAAAGAATTATGAAACACATTCGAAACATCTCCCTGTTGGCGGCGGCTTTGATTTGCGCCGCCCCGGCGCTGGCGGAAACGGTCACTTACAAAGGGAAGCCCGGCAGTTCCGTCACCATTTCGGGAACCTCCACCATTCACGACTGGACCGTTGAATCAAAGCTGATCGGCGGCTCGATGGAATTCAACGGCAATCTCGACAAGCCTGGAAAAGTGGACGCCAAGGGTGAATCAATGATCTCCGTCCGCTCAATCAAAAGTGACAAGAAGGCGATGGACGACGTGATGCACGCCGCCATGAAGTCGGACGAACACAAGCGCATCGATTTCAAATTGAAGGAACTGATCGCCGAAGGCGGTATGAAATTCAAGGCGACCGGCGACCTCTCCGTCGCGGGCGTGACGAAGGAAGTGAAGTTCCCAGTGACCATGGAAAAGGGCGACGATAATGTGATGAAAGTGAAGGGCGAACTCGACACAAAGATGACCGACTTCGGCATCACGCCGCCGTCTCCGCCGATCGCCGGTGGCGTCATCAAAACCGGCGACGATGTGAAGATCGTTTTCGAGTGGCTGACCCAGAAGAAATAAGTCTGCAAATCTTTTGCGAAAACGGCTGCGGGAAACCGCAGCCGTTTTTCTTTGTGCCGGTTTCGGCCCGTTCGGTCGGATGCCCCGGATATCCAAAGGTGGGGCGAGTTCTCCGAACAAGCCTGCGATGTCTCGACGTAAACTCCGAATCCTGTTCCGTCCGGCATGAAGAAAAGCGGCGAACGGCCGAAGGGTCTGGGGCACGGGCGAGAGAAGGCCGGAGAATTGAGCCCGCCCCTTTGTGCTCACAGTTCGTTCGGAGAATTCACTCCACCTTTCGCTTCTCACTTCAAATGCACCCCACAAAATCCATCACATGGACACCGTTCCGCAACTCGGATAGTCTCTCGCCATGATTCATATCGGGGCCATTCAAAGGCTTGAACGGGACACCAAACGCGTCGCCGAAATCGTCGGCGTGCTGACCAAGTTTGGTCTCGCCGACTGGATCCGGGCGATCCCGCTCACCCGCGTCAAGGACTGGCTGAAAAGTCCGGACGGCGAGACGATCAGCGATTTGACGATCAACGAACGGATCCGCTCCGCGCTGGTCGAGCTGGGCACCACGTTCATCAAACTCGGCCAAATGCTGAGTACGCGGCCGGATGTCGTCGGGTCGGAACTCGCCGAAGAACTCGGGTATTTGCAGAAGGACACCACGCCTGATTCGGAGGCGGTCATTCGGAAGCTGTTCGACGAGGAGTTTCAGAAAACGCCCGAGGAGATGTTCGCCTCTTTTGAGATCGAGGCGTTCGCCTCGGCCTCCATTGCGCAGGTTCACAAGGCACGGCTTCCTTCCGGCGAGGATGTGGTGGTGAAGATCCAAAAAACGGGCATCCAGAAACGCATCGAATCCGATCTCTCGATCCTGTCCGGACTGGCCGAGCTGGCGGAGAAATATTCGTCGCAGGTCCGGCCCTACGAACCGGTCGCGCTGGTGAAACAGTTCCGCCGGACCATCCTTCGCGAACTGAACTTCAACGAGGAACGCCGCAACATCACCGAGTTTACACGGAATTTCGCGGAAGATCCCACGGTGAAATTTCCGCAGGCCTGGCCGGAGTTTTCCAGCCGTCGCGTGCTGACCATGGAACGGCTCGTCGGGGTCATGGGAACCGAACCGGAACGCATGCGTCAGACGGGAACGGACCTCGGGAAGTTCGCGCAGAAGGGCGCGAACATGTATCTCGAGATGATCTTCCGCGATTCGTTTTACCACGCGGATCCGCACCCGGGAAATCTGATGCTGCTGCCCGGCGGCGTGGTGGGCGTGCTGGATTGCGGCATGGCGGGCCGGTTGGATGAAACCACCCGCGAAGATATCGAGACGTTGCTGCTGGCCGTGGCGCAGTCGGACGCGGAATCTCTGACGGACGCGGTCTTGAGCCTGGGCGGCGACAAACTCAGCGATACCCGGGACAAACTCAGATCGGACCTGTCGGAGTTTGTCGGCGAATACGCGGGACAGGCGATCAAAGAACTCGAAGTGCGGACGGCCCTCAATTCGCTCGCCGACATTATTCGCCGGAACAGCATCGTGCTGCCGCCCGCCGTGTCGCTGCTGCTGCGGACGCTGGTTCTGCTCGAAGGAACGGCAAAACGGCTGAGCCCCGACTTCAGCCTCGCCCAGCTCATCCAACCGTTTTACCAACGGTCGATCGGCCGGCGTTTCTCGCCGCAACGGATGTTGCTGCGCCTGCAACGAACGTATCGTGACTGGGACCGGCTTCTGCGTTCGCTTCCGCGCGATCTGTCGGAAACGATCCAGCGCATTCGCACGGGGCGGCTCACCGTACATTTGGATCATCGCCATCTTGATCCGATCATCAACCGGCTCGTGGTTGGCGTTCTGGCCGCGTCGCTGTTTCTCGGTTCGTCCTTGTTGTGGGCCATGAAAGCGCCGCCGCTCGTGGCGGATATTTCGATCTTCGGAGCCGTCGGCTATCTGGTCGCGGCGGGACTGATCTGGCGTTTGCTTCGCGCGATCAAACGCTCCGGCAACGTCGATTCAAAGGATGACTGAACCGCGCGTCACCGCCCGGATGTTCACGTTGAATTTCAATCGAATGGCCGTCCGGATGCGGTCGTTGATATTGTGCGGCCTGGTCGGGATCGCTTTCGCCGGGACGGGCGCGCTGGCCACGGACGTCACGTTGCTGAGCTGGAACGTGGCGGGAAACGGGCAGACGGATTGGAGCACCAACAACGCACAAGTCCGGGCCATCGGCCGCATCGTCCAGCACCTTCAGCCGGACGTCATCACGTTTCAGGAAATCCCGTTTCCGCAGTCGCATGAGATGACCAATTTCGTGGCGGAATATCTGGAAGGTTTTCATCTCGCGCGTTACTCCGGCACGGATGGAATCTTGCGCAGCGTCATCCTCAGCCGGTTTCCGATCACGCGGGAACAGAAATGGCTCGACGGTGTCCCGTTGAATGATTTCGGCTACGACGGCCGGTTCACGCGCGACCTGTTTGAAGCCGAAATCGAAGTGCCCAACTGGCCCGCGCCGTTGCATGTTTTCACCACCCACCTCAAGTCCGGCTTCGATTCAAACTCGGTTTCACGACGGGCCGCTGAAGCGCTGGCCATCTCCAACTTCGTGGTGAACACATTTTATCCGGCGTTCACCAACCATCCGTTTGTGCTGACGGGTGATTTTAACGAGGATCACGTTGTTCACGCACATTCCGGGGGGAGGGTCGTCGATACATTGATTAACGAAATTGTCGGCCTCCGGTTGACTGATCCCCAGAATCCGTTGACGGGAAGCGACCGCACGTTTTCGAGTCGCAGCAGCTTGAGTTCGCGTCTGGACTACATTCTTCCCGGCGGCCTGCTCTATTCGAACCTGACCGGGGGGATGGTGTTCAGTACGGCGTCGCTGGATCCGCTGCCGCCGATGTTGTCCCGATTCGATGACCAAACAGCGTCTGACCATCTTCCGGTTGTAGTCATGTTTCGAAATCCACGATCAGAGTCGTTTCGCATCACACGTGCAGTGATCGCCGACGGACTCGTGAGCCTCCGGTGGCAGGCGCAACCCGGTCGACACTATCAGATCGAGGGATCGCGGGATTTCGCTGAATGGCATATCGTCCCCGGTGAGATTGAAGTGGGGAGCACCAACGGCGTCTGGAATTCGTTGACGGGTTTCAGCCAGCGGTTCTTTCGGGTTCGCTTGGTGCCCTGATCCGGAATCAAACTTCGAATCAGGAACCTGCTCGAAATCACTTGTAGAACTCGGGCCGCAACGGACGCCAGACGATCGCGGGATTGTTCGTGTTCGCATATCCGGTTACCGGTCGGGCGTAGTCTTCCGCTTTCTCGAATGACACCCGGCCGTCCAAGTAAGCGATGTTCATCCCGCTCTTGTTGTGCAGATCCGTGTGGAGCGGATTCCTCGATCCGCTGATGGGCTGAATGACCGGATTGTTTCGTCGGGCATCAAACATCCACACGGCCACCGTGGGGCGCGTGATGGAAGAAAGCCTCACTGACGGTCCGTTCAATTCACCCGTGCCGTTGACGTTGGCGTTGACCTGGTAGTGCCAGAAATTTTTGCCGGTGCCACCGTTTGGATTGCCGGGACAGATCCAGACTGATTTTGTGGCCGGCACCACCGTGTTCGTGCGAAAGGGCAGCTCAAAATACGCGGGCTGTTTGATGATTCGGGGGAGATCGATGTACCATGCGTCCGCCGTTGACGCACCCGTGGCCAAGCCGTCCTTGGGAAGCTTGTTGTCGTTTTCATCCACGAACAACATCAACGCAATGCCCCACTGTTTGAGATTGCTCAGGCACGCGGTGTTCTTGGCTTTGGCTTTCGCGTGGCCGAGAGCCGGAAGAAGTAATCCGGCGAGAACAGCGATGATGGCGATCACCACCAACAGTTCAATCAGCGTAAAACCCTTCTTTGCGGACGCTCTCATACGCCACTAGACAAACATCCTGCGCGAGAATGGCAACTTGAATTCGGACAATTTCGTATGCCTCTCCCTACAAGCGGGTTAGGCGGTGTCTGGATTCAGGACGTGGGGGAGCGCTGTCGCAAGCGACGAGACGGGGGGAACAAAGTATTGCAGACTTAAATCGTGTCGGTTTTGTTTACACAACTCATTTTGCTTCTAACAAGCTGAAGAAAAGAACGTTACATATTATTTGGGCCCGGTATTAGATTGATGTTGTTGAAATTCAGAAGGGCGTCTCCATCGGGGCGCGCTGTAAGATTTCCAGTCACACCTTCATTTGCGAGGGAGTGACCATCGAAGATGAAGTATTCGTCGGCCACGGAGTGACGTTTATTAATGACGACGTTCCTCGCGCAACCGCCGAGTCTGGGCAACTCCAGACCGAAGCTGATTGGAAGTGCCAGACCACCGTGGTCAAACGCGGCGCTTCGATCGGTTCAGGCGCGACAATCCTTGGCGGAGTAACAATCGGTGAGCGGGCGCTCGTCGGCGCGGGAAGTGTTGTCACCCGCGATGTCGCTCCCGGCATGATAGTTGCCGGCAATCCGGCCCGTGAAAAGCGGTCGGTGGCGCCGGTCGTCAGCTAAAAATTTTGAGAAGACAATTATGAAAGTACCATTCTTGGATCTGAATGCCCATCACCGTCCGCACATGGACGAATTCCGAAAAGCGATCGACGAAGTGATCGAGTCCAACGCGTTTGCTGGCGGCAAGTACGTCCAGCAATTTGAGACCGAATTCGCTAGTTACTGCCAGGCCAAGCACGCACTGGGTCTCGCGAATGGGACCGAGGCCGTCTGGGCCGCACTCCTCGGGCTTGGCGTGGGCCAAGGCGATGAAGTGATCACGGTTGCCACAACGTTCATGGCGACCGTCGAAGCCATCACCCGCTGCGGTGCCAAACCAGTATTTATCGATGTCGACGAGTCCACCTACACGATGGACCCGACGTTGTTGGAAGCGGCGATCACCGAGCGAACCAAGGCCATCGTGCCCGTTCATATCTTTGGCCAGATGGCGGACATGGATCCCATTCTCGAGATCGCTCGAAAACATAGCCTGGTGGTGATCGAGGATTCCGCCCAGGCGCACGGTGCCAAGTACAAGGGTCGCGTCGCAGGTTCCGTAGGTGATGCCGCCGGATTCAGCTTTTACCCCGGGAAAAACCTCGGTGCATTTGGCGAAGCCGGCGCCGTCACGACCAACCGGCAGGACGTCGCCGACTACATCGGGCTTCTGCGAGACCACGGTCAACGCAAGAAATACGATCACGTAATGGACGGCTGGAATGCTCGCATGGACGGCATCCAGGGAGCCGTTCTCAGCATCAAACTGCGGCACTTGAACCAGGCAAACAAACTGCGTCGCCAGCACGCCGCCACCTATGATCGGTTGCTCGCCGATCTTCCCGTGGTGACCCCTGGAGTCGCAGCCTATTCAGAGCCAGTGTTTCACGTCTATGCCCTTCGCGTGCAAAACCGGGACCAGGTTCTTGCGGACATGGCGGATCAGGGCGTTGCCTGTGGCATTCATTACCCCGTGCCAGTTCACCTGCAGAAAGCCTACGAGCATCTGGGCTGGAAGGCGGGCTCTCTTCCGGTCTCCGAGAAAATTGCTGATGAGTTTCTGTCACTCCCGATGTTCCCTGAATTGAACAACGACCAACTCGAACAGGTTGCCGGTGCGTTAACGAATTGTTTGGAGAAATCCGCCCAACCCGCTTGAGTTAAAGGTGCGCGGGTGCTCCGCGCTGTCGGTGATTTGGCTCTCGCAAGAGTTTTTGTGTCCTTCCACCCCGTTCGTGGCCAGAATCAAAAAAAACCAGTTGCAGTTCCCTCCTGAAAATTTAGTGTGCAGTGGTGTCGTATCGGTGGCCGTTCCCTGTCCTTTAAGTGCCAAAGACGATGAATTACTGAAATGAACAATCCAGCTCCCCAGTCAACATCGGGTGGTATCGATCCTCGCGAGATTCTGATGATCCTCTTGCGTAACAAGTGGAAGATCATCCTGTTTGCCCTGCTGGGTGTTGGCGCGGCGGCAGGTGTATACATCAAGCAGGAACCGCCTTACAAATCGTACGCTAAAGTACTGGTGAAGTACACGATTGATACACCGCTCATGCTCGGGCCGGAAGGTTACCAGGTGAAGAACACGGATCCGCGGGGGGACAATGTCATGGACACCGAGATTGAGATCTTGACCAGTTGGGATCTCGCGAATGAAGTGGCTTCTCAGGTGGGCCCGGAAACAATTTTGGGAGCGGACGCGGGAACGAATCAGCTCATCATGGCGGCTTACCAGTTAAAAAAGAACCTGGGGGTGAGTGCCGCGCGAAAAGGAAATGTGATGGAGATTTCCTATCAGAATGACCGGGCCGGCGTTACCGTCCCGGTGCTGAACGAAATTCTCAACCGGTACCTGAAGAATCACCTGGAGGTTCACCGATCAGCTTCCTCATCGGCTGAGTTGTATCGGGAAATGGAATTGGTGAAATCAAAAATGCTGGCAGCCCAGGCGAAGCTCACCACGCTGAAAAGAGAACTCGAGATTACTACGACGCTTGTCGAGGCGCGGACACAGCTTCACGGGCAAATCGGTGAGCTTAACACGTTGATCACACAGGCGAAGGCAAACTTGGCGGAACGGGAAGCCCAGCTGAGTGAGGCGGAAAGGGAAACACTTTCTGGTGTCGACTCGGATCGATCGGTGACCGTCTTGCCACAAGTTTCTCCTGCAGTCCTCAGCGAATATGCCAACTTGCACGCCCGGTTGAGTATATTTCGTCAGCGGGAGTTGGGTCTCATCGGACAGTTTACCCCTCAGAATCCCGAAGTGATGCAGGTTCAGGAAACCATCAGTGCGATCGAATCGCAGCTGCGGGATATGGAAACCAATCATCCGGGTGTGCTGATTTCCAAACAGATTCCTGCGGGAACGAATGGTAGCAAGCAAGTGTCAGGTGAAAACGGCAGTTTAACGGTCCAGGTCATTGCCACTCGCGCTCGCTTGAAAGCGTTGAATGAAGATCTCAAGCAGAATCAAGATCAACTACAGCGAATTTTTGATTCGGAAAATCCAATGGCAGACCTGCAGAGGGACTACGAACTGGCCCAGAAATCATATTCCACAATCTCGTCGAAACTAGAGATCTCTCGATTTGACGAGGCTTTGGACCCCAGCAAGATTCCGAATATCAACATCGTTCAAACGCCCTCGTTGCCCGTTCAAGACAACAGTAAGAGGCAAAAAACAGCAGCGGGCGCGTTTGCAGTCCTCTTCGCCTTGGGTTTGGGCTGGGCTTTTGCCCGTGAACTGGTTTTCGATCAATCGATTCGTTCACCGCTCGATATCGAATCCAAGCTTCAGTTGCCTCTCTTCATGAGCATTCCGCTGCTTTCCGATCGACAGCCCGTAAAATTGTTGGCCAATGGTCCTCCCAACAGCGCGCGCGCGGAGGGTGCCCTCGCGCCGGCCTCTCGCATGCCTTGGGAGATGAGTCATTTCATCCGGCCTTACTGTGAGGCATTGCGTGATCGGTTGATCATGTACTTTCAGCTGAAAAATCTGCATCACAAACCAAAATTGGTGGCCGTCACCAGCTGCAGTGAAGGGGCCGGAGCGACCACGCTCGCCGCAGGGCTCGCTGCCTCCCTGTCAGAAACGGGGGATGGGAAAGTCTTGTTGGTCGATATGAACGTTGGGCGGCCCGAAATGCATCCGTTTTTCAGGGGGAATCTTGCGTCATCGCTTTCAGATCTACTCCAACCTGATATCCAGTCCGGGCACGGCGAAAAAGAGAACCTTTACCTCGCAACGGCCACGGAACGAAACGGAAAGGTGACACCGCTGGTCCCGGCCAAGTTCTACGAACTCCTGCCAAAACTGAAATCGAGCAATTTTGATTACATCATCTTCGACATGCCCCCCATCAAACAGACCAGTGCCACTGTCGCTCTCTCGGGATTGATGGATAAAGTGCTGCTGGTTGTTGAACCTGGAAAAACCAACCGTGACGCCATTCGTCGCGCGACTGATCTCATGCGCGAACAGCACGCGGACGTTGCGGGAGTGGTAAACCGCATGCCCAAGAGTGCAGCAAAATGGCTGCAGCCAGATATGGCTTGATTCTCAGTAGGTAGGGAGAGGCCCCTGCCGAGCCCATATCAGAACAATGATTTTGCGGTGGGCTCGTGGTTCGTGGGGGCATCCGAAAAAGATCTCGCTGGAATTCATCGTATCAGCGGTAAAATAGTTTTCGTTTTGCGCCCCTTGTGCTTTTTTGTGGCCAATCATCAGTGTCTGATCTGTTCCGCTGTTGAAAGTTGAGCGTTCGAAGTTTTAGCCTTGCTCCTCTGCTCCCTCAGTTAGCTCCTGAAAAATTCGCTTTTGTGAATCTTGCGACTTTTCGTGGCACAGAGTCTTTGGACCCTTGCCCCAAAGGGGCTACGGCATTCAGCCCAGTGTTGCGGCGGAGCTGCTACGCTTGGGTAAGGCGAGAGATAATGCGCTAAACCCTGACCGGGTTTAAGCAACGACAGCTCACCTGCCTCTGGAAACATCAATTTGTGAATATTCGCGAAATTCGAGTAAAACTCAGGAACCCGTGTTTTGGGAAGTCGACCTTCGACTCGTGGCCAAAACAGAATTGTTCCATGTCTTTCATATTTATTGTCACTCGTAGTTCATGAAAATAGCAATAATCGGGACGGGGTACGTTGGATTGGTAACAGGAGCGTGTTTTGCAGAGGTGGGGCACGAGGTCATCTGCGTGGACAACAACCTAGCCAAGGTGGAGATGCTCCGGAAAGGAG
>Ga0335398_10002200_pt1 | contig 31367 bp, 34 predicted proteins | sample BON03_FD_205742 | JGI IMG/M metagenome (GOLD analysis project Ga0335398, IMG submission 205742) | Freshwater microbial communities from Lake Bonney liftoff mats and glacier meltwater in Antarctica - BON-03 (spades assembly) (version 2) | ecosystem: Environmental > Aquatic > Freshwater > Ice >... | reverse complement strand
CAAGCGTGTATGGGGTCGTTCCCGTCAAGCACTCGGTAAAGCATGGTCTGAAGTCAGCATGCGCATTGCCAGCCGGCGTGACAATCCGATTTGTGCTCAGGCTGAATGGGATTTGTGGGATGACGCCGTAGATCCTGGCCTATCTGCGGTGGTGACCTTTGACCCGCAAGATGATGTTGCCGCCCCATTTGTGGCCACTGGCGCCCGACCAAAAGTCGCGGTTTTACGCGAACAGGGGTGCAATAGCCAGATAGAGATGGCTTGGGCGTTTGACCAGACTGGATTTGAGGCGCACGACGTGCACATGTCAGATTTGCAAACCGGTCGGGTTCGCTTGGATGACTTTAAAGGTTTGGTGGCCGTTGGTGGTTTCAGTTATGGCGATGTGCTGGGTGCCGGCGAAGGCTGGGCGCGCAGCATTCTCTTTAACGAGGCCTTGTCAACGATGTTTGGGGCTTACTTTGCGCGCCCTGACACCTTTGGTTTAGGGGTTTGTAATGGTTGCCAGATGTTGGCCGCCTTGGCACCCATGATCCCAGGGGCCGTGCATTGGCCCCGGTTCACGCGAAATCAGTCTGAAAAGTATGAGGCGCGCTTGTCCTTGGTTGAAGTGATGCCATCGCCCTCGATCTTTTTGTCAGGTATGGCGGGCTCGCGGTTACCCGTTGCTGTAGCCCATGGTGAAGGGTTTGCTGATTTTCGTCGTCAAGGTGATGCCAGTAAGGTTTTGCGTGCCATGCGTTTTGTCGATCATCACGGCCAAGCCACTGAGGCTTATCCGTTCAACCCCAACGGCAGCCCTGATGGCTTGACCGCGGTGACGACAGCTGATGGGCGTTTCACAGCGTTAATGCCCCATCCCGAGCGAGTGACTCGTAATGTGATGCTTTCATGGCACCCTAGCCGCTGGGGGGAGCAAGATAGTGGTGGACCAGACTCGCCTTGGATGCGATTTTTCCGGCAGGCTCGGGTTGCCGTGGGTTAAGTCTTATTCTGGGTAGACTTCTCTAGAGTGGTTTGAGTCAGTGACGTATAATTTTGCTTTGCGCCCGGAGCTTTTTATGCGTCTATCTCAAACCGCGCTCACCTTTGACGATGTTCTATTGGTGCCCGCTTTCTCGCAAGTGTTGCCTCGCGACACGATTCTGACGACTCAACTCACTCGCTCAATCGCACTGAATATCCCGCTGGTTTCAGCCGCAATGGATACCGTGACTGAAGCCCATTTGGCTATTGCCATGGCTCAAGAGGGTGGGATCGGTATTATCCATAAGAACTTAACAGCCGATGAACAAGCGCGCGAAGTCGCGCGCGTTAAGCGTCACGAGTTTGGTATTGTGATAGACCCCGTTACGGTCACACCATCCATGCGCGTGCGCGACGCCATCATGCTGCAAAAGCAGCATGGCATCTCAGGACTACCCGTGGTTGAAGGCGGTAAGGTCGTGGGTATTGTGACCAACCGTGATCTGCGATTTGAAGAAAGGCTTGACGAGCCACTTCGAACGATCATGACGCCTCAAGATCGACTGATTACGATGCCTGAAGGGGCAACCCTTGATCAAGCACAGTCATTGATGCATAAGCATCGATTAGAGCGTGTTCTGATTGTGAATGCGGCCTTTGAGCTGTGTGGTTTGGCAACGGTTAAAGATATCGTTAAAAACACAGAACACCCGATGGCCTGCAAAGACAGTCACGGGCAGCTGCGCGTGGGTGCTGCGGTCGGTGTTGGCCCAGGCACTGACGAGCGCGTTGAGAAGCTGGTGCACGCCGGCGTTGATGTCATTATTGTTGACACGGCTCACGGTCACTCGGCAGGTGTGATTGAGCGGGTGCGTTGGATCAAAGACAACTACCCCAAAGTACAAGTGATTGGTGGCAATATTGCGACTGCTCAAGCCGCGCGCGCTTTGGCCGAAGCCGGTGCTGATGGTGTCAAAGTAGGGATAGGCCCAGGTTCAATTTGCACCACTCGTATCGTGGCCGGTGTCGGTGTGCCACAAATCACGGCGATTTCGGATGTTTCCAAGGCGCTTGAAGGCACCGGTATTCCGTTGATTGCGGATGGCGGTGTGCGGTTCTCGGGCGACGTGGCCAAAGCGATTGCTGCGGGCGCCTCTTCAGTCATGATGGGCGGCATGTTTGCCGGTACTGAAGAGTCACCGGGCGAAGTGATTCTGTTTCAAGGTCGGTCGTACAAGTCTTATCGCGGCATGGGTAGCTTGGGTGCGATGGCTGATGGATCGGCAGATCGTTATTTCCAAGAGGCGTCGAACAACACTGACAAATATGTGCCTGAAGGCATTGAGGGCAGGGTGCCTTACAAGGGCAGTGTTTTGGGGATTATTTATCAGTTGGTTGGTGGTTTGCGTGCCTCAATGGGTTACTGCGGTTGCGCATCAATTGAAGACATGCGAACCAAACCGCAGTTTGTACAAATCACGGCGGCTGGCATCCGTGAGTCACATGTCCATGATGTTCAAATCACCAAAGAAGCACCGAACTATCGCGCCGACTAGGGCCTTTTAGTCTTGAAGCAGTGGTTGTGGTGAACACGGTGGCTTGGGTCGAGCAGTTTGTTGTTGACGCCACCAATTTTGATGCCTTTTTTTGAGCAAAGACAATGCATGAACGAATTCTTATTTTGGACTACGGTTCACAGGTAACGCAGTTAATCGCCCGTCGCGTGCGCGAAGCGGGGGTTTACTGCGAATTACACGCCGGCGATCCGAGTCATATCACAGAAGACTTTTTGCAAGAACAGAAATCTTTGGGCCTTAAAGGCATCATTCTGTCAGGCAGCCATTTATCGGCTTATGACGCCGATGCGCCGAAAGTGCCGCATGCCGTATTCGAACAGGGCTTGCCGGTGCTGGGCATTTGTTACGGCATGCAAGCCATGGCGCAGCAGCTTGGTGGCAAAGTGACGCCTGCCGAGCACCGAGAGTTTGGCTATGCCGAAGTGCGTGCACAGGGCCACACCAAGCTGTTGGCTGACATACAAGATTTTGTGACCAAACAAGGTCATGGGATGCTCAAGGTTTGGATGAGCCATGGTGACCAAGTCACCAAGATCCCCGATCGATTTGTGGTGATGGCCTCAACGCCCTCTTGCCCGATCGCGGGTATGGCTGATGAGGACCGTGGTTTTTATGGGGTTCAATTTCATCCGGAAGTGACGCACACGGTGCAGGGCCAAGCCATTCTTGATCGTTTTGTGCTGGGGATTTGCCATTGTCGTGGTGATTGGACCATGCCGAGCTATGTGGATGAGGCGATTACTAAGATTCGTGAGCAAGTCGGTACTGATGCGGTGATCTTGGGTCTGTCAGGCGGTGTGGATTCTTCAGTGGCGGCAGCGTTGATTCATCGTGCCATTGGTGATCAGCTGACCTGTGTGTTTGTCGATCATGGTCTGTTGCGGTTGAATGAAGCCGATCAGGTCATGAGTACATTTGGTGAGCACATGGGGGTCAAAGTGATCCATGTGGATGCCACCCATGATTTCATGAGCAAGTTAGACGGGGTCACGGATCCTGAAGCCAAACGCAAGATTATTGGCAAAGAGTTTGTTGAGGTGTTTCAACGCGAAGCGGGAAAGATTGAGAACGCCAAGTGGTTGGCACAAGGCACCATTTATCCCGATGTGATTGAGTCAGCTGGCGCCAAAACTGGCAAAGCCATGGCGATTAAGTCACATCACAATGTGGGCGGTCTGCCAGAAACACTCAATCTTAAATTGTTAGAGCCATTGCGTGAGCTTTTTAAAGACGAAGTCCGTAAGCTCGGCATTGCGTTGGGCTTGCCACCTGAAATGGTCTATCGGCACCCGTTTCCAGGTCCAGGCTTGGGCGTTCGAATCCTTGGGGCAGTTAATAAGCCTTTTGCGGATTGGCTGCGTCAAGCCGATGCCATCTTTATTGAAGAACTGCGAAACACCGTAGATGCCGAGAGTGGCAAGAATTGGTACGACCTAACATCGCAGGCCTTTGCGGTCTTTTTACCAGTGAAGTCCGTTGGGGTTATGGGAGATGGCCGCACCTATGAGTACGTGGTTGCCTTGCGAGCGGTTCAAACCTCAGATTTCATGACCGCAGACTGGGCGCCATTGCCGTACCCTTTGCTCGCCAAAGTCTCCTCGCGCATCATCAACGAAGTGAAGGGCATCAATCGCGTGGTTTACGATGTTTCGAGCAAGCCACCGGCGACCATTGAGTGGGAGTGACATTTATAGCATAAGTCATTGATTTATATACTTTTATGACCTACACAAAAGTTTCAAAAAATCAATAAGGCGTGGATTTTTTTAGGGCTGCGAAGTTAAAGTTACACGTAAAGCTACACAAAGTTGTAGTCGTTCAAAAACGTAGTATTTCTATGCCCCATATGCCTCTCAAAAAACAGTCATACGCAAACGACAGTAGCTAATGAGCAGAGTACGATAAACGCAATGATGGCGTGGTTGCGCAAGCGAAATGAAAGTTACATTGATGGCTTTGACTTTAAGCGGAAGACCAAAGTCGGCTAAGGGTCAGCTCGGACTCAAACTGGCGTCTACATCCACGCAAGACGGCGTTCGTAAAGCCAAAAACACAAGCATAGCAACACGCGCGAAAGCCCTTTTGCCTGCTTTTCTAGACATTTATGTGACTTATGCCTATTATTTTAATCAAATAGGATTTGTGTCGCTTGCAGAATCACATAAACTTGCCTATTATAGTGGTCGTTAAGTGTATGTAAGCCCAAAATAATGAGCAAATTTACCATTCCGATGTGTGTTTCCGAGTGTGTCGCCCAGCTAGGCCAGCGCATCCGCGTCGCGAGGATTCGTCGAGGCTGGTCAGTGGTGGATCTTGCCAGTAAAGCAGGGATCAACCGCAATACGCTCACGGCACTTGAACTTGGTAAGCCCGGCACTGCCCTCGGCGTCTGCTTCACCGTGCTGTGGGCGCTCGGTCTGGAAAAATCTCTGGACACCATGGCTGACCCCGACACTGATGTTCACGGCAAGGTTCTTGAAGCTTCGCGCCGTCCCACCCGCGTGGGCAAGCCACGCAAGACCGGCAATGACTATGACTTCTGAACGTGAGGCCTATGTCTACGTCCAGCTCCCCGGCACCCTAGACACCGTACCGGCGGCGCTGCTGAAAGTACAGACCTTGCCCGACGGCACGCAGATTGGCCGCTTTCGGTATGGCGATCGTTATCTCCAGCGTGCCGAGGCGGTTGCACTCGACCCGTACCGCCTGCCGCTGGATAAAACCGTCCATGAGTTCACCCAACTTAAGGGTATTCCCGGTGCCCTGCGTGATGCGACCCCAGACGCTTGGGGACGGCGGGTCATTGAGTACAAGCTCGAACGCGCTGCCGGTGATTTACATGAAATCGACTACCTGCTGCATGGCCCGCAGGATGGCGCTGGCTATCTGAGCTTCGGTCTCAAGGTCGAGCCACCCGCTCCCAAGCGGAAGTACAACCGCACGCACCAGATCGCCGAATTGATTGCGGCTGCTCAGGCCATCGAAGACGGAAAGCCGGTGTCCGTGCATCTGCTGGAGCAACTCGATCCTGGCACCAGCATGGGTGGTGCCCGACCCAAAGCCACCATTGAGGACGCGCAATGTTTGTGGCTGGGCAAGTTTCCAGTCAAAGATGATCGCTGCAATCTGCAGCGCATCGAGTACGCCACTCTCGAGCTCGCACGCCGCTGCGGCCTGAACGTTACGCAGGCACGCCTGCAGGCGGTCGGCGACAGCGATGTGTTGATGGTGCAGCGCTTCGATCGTGAACACACGGACAAGGGCTATCTGCGCTTTGGATTGGTCAGTGGAGTCACGGTGCTCGACTGCGACGATAGTTATCTGAGCCGTGAACGTTGGTCGTATCTGCTGCTGGCCGACAACCTGCGTCGCTGGTCCGACAAGCCCGAAGTCGATTGCGCTGAACTGTTCCGGCGCATGGTCTTCAACGCCGCAGTGACCAACAACGACGATCATCCTCGTAACCACGCGTTGTTGCGCCGCCCAAAGGGATGGCGCCTATCGCCTGCCTACGACCTGGTGCCCTCACCTGTGATTAGCCTGGAGCGACGTAACCTCGCACTGACCGTCGGAAATTACGGCCGCACGAGTAGTATCTACAATTTGCTGTCACAGTCAGGTCGCTTCGGGTTGTCAGCCCAAGAGGCTCGCAGGGAAATTGACCAGATCGTGGCAGTCGCACGCCAGTGGCGCGAGTGCTTCTTCGCCTGCGGCGTATCAGCCCAAGACGTGGCCTACATCGCTTTGGCCATCTTGCCAGAGTGCTTCTTCTTTGAAGCACCGCCGGATCGTTGAAGCGCTGGTGTGAGCACCACGACCTCCATAAATGACACTTAGCGGTAAGTTTGTATCCGTCTTGGAGATAAATGTAGCGTGAAAGATGAAAATGAAAATTCAAAGACGAAAATTGCCATAAGCTGATCGGCGTTCCCAGTAGTCCGCACCACGGCGCGCCGTGGTGCGGCAGTACGGTGACGGCAGCACAGTGAAGGCAGTACAGTGACGCAACACACGCCAAGTAAAATTGTTTTGCTCGACGACAATCACGCCGTGAAGAAGCCCCTGTTTTTTATGGCGAACTTAGCGTCCTAACATCGAAAAAAAGACAAAGCCAGCCATCGATAGAAAAATGACACCCGCGATGACCGGCGTTTTTATTGAATAGGGTGTTTGGGTTGGGCTACTGATTTTTCTGTCGGTCTGTATAAAACGCACAAGCGATAGGATGAGCGTTAGCAGACCGAATCCGACAAGGAGTAGAGCCTCGTTTTGTGTGTCATGAGTGCCACTTTTGGGATCAGTCACACCCGTTGGAATGTTGAGTCGCAACAAACCAGATGAAACTTTTCTAGCACAAAGCCGAATGCCACAAAGGCAATGCTGGTTCTGATCTAAGCCAAAAACGTGCGCTCGTTAGCGGCATGGTCGCCGTATTTTTCAATCACGGTCGATCATGGTCTGTTGCGGTTGAATGAAGCCGATCAGGTCATGAGTACATTTGGTGAGCACATGGGGGTCAAAGTGATCCATGTGGATGCCACCCATGATTTCATGAGCAAGTTAGACGGGGTCACGGATCCTGAAGCCAAACGCAAGATTATTGGCAAAGAGTTTGTTGAGGTGTTTCAACGCGAAGCGGGAAAGATTGAGAACGCCAAGTGGTTGGCACAAGGCACCATTTATCCCGATGTGATTGAGTCAGCTGGCGCCAAAACTGGCAAAGCCATGGCGATTAAGTCACATCACAATGTGGGCGGTCTGCCAGAAACACTCAATCTTAAATTGTTAGAGCCATTGCGTGAGCTTTTTAAAGACGAAGTCCGTAAGCTCGGCATTGCGTTGGGCTTGCCACCTGAAATGGTCTATCGGCACCCGTTTCCAGGTCCAGGCTTGGGCGTTCGAATCCTTGGGGCAGTTAATAAGCCTTTTGCGGATTGGTTGCGTCAAGCCGATGCCATCTTTATTGAAGAACTACGAAACACCGTTGATGCCCAGAGTGGCAAGAATTGGTACGACCTAACATCGCAGGCCTTTGCGGTCTTTTTACCAGTGAAGTCCGTTGGTGTTATGGGAGATGGCCGAACCTATGAGTACGTGGTTGCCTTGCGAGCGGTTCAAACCTCAGATTTCATGACCGCAGACTGGGCGCCATTGCTGTACCCTTTGCTCGCCAAAGTCTCCTCGCGCATCATCAACGAAGTGAAGGGCATCAATCGCGTGGTTTACGATGTTTCGAGCAAGCCACCGGCGACCATTGAGTGGGAGTAGCTTTTATAGCTTAAGTACTTGATTTATAAAGGATTTTGTAGTCACAGAAGAGTTTCACATAAAACGAAACCACCTGTTTTATTAGCCTTTATTTTTACCTACACCTAAAGTTACACAAACGTGCTGCCACTCGAAATCATAGATTTATTTATTTGAATTAATGACTTGCAGAGAAAAAAATTAAAAACCGTCGGAAAGAAGTTATGTTTTATAGTTAGTGAGTTAAAAAATTAATTGTTTTTTTGTTTTTTGTAAATTTCTTAATGTCAATTCATTCACAAAAAATTAATTTATATCCTGATAAAATTCCCCGAAAAAAATTAAAGGTATTAACAGATTCTAATATTGATATTTATTCATGGTGGATGCAATCAAAGACACCAATATTAATTACCAATATATACGAAGTGTTTCCTAATCTCGAAGAATGGACGCCCAATTTTCTTGATAAAAAAATTGGTGATACAGTAGTTAAAGTTAATACTTCTGATAACAATTTTTTTGTATATTATGAGTTACCTTTAGAAATTAATTTAAAAGATTATTCTAAAAAAATCGCTACGAACAAAATCAATACAGGTAGAAAAATGTACCTGAGCGCACTTAACATCGATCAAAATTTTCCAGATTTAAAAAAAGATATACAGTTTGATTCTTTGCTGCCTCAAAATAAATTAGCTTTCAAATGGCTTTGGTATGGCACAAAAGGGACTACGACTGGCTTACACTACGACTCAAATGATAATTTTTTCATGCAGCTTTACGGTCAGAAACGCTGGTTGATTACTGAGCCATACAGTACATTAAATCTTCATCCACGATCGTCTCTATCGAAGCGCCCAGCAATTTCTGACTTTAATCCATTGGTTCCTGATTTTGAAAAATTTCACAAATCTCAAAGAGTGAAATTTTATGATTTGATTATGGATCCAGGTACTGTTCTCTATGTTCCTGCATTTTGGTGGCATCAAGTCGAGAGCTGCAGCACAGTTATTTCAGTAAACATTTGGTGCAAAACCAGTATGATTAAAATGAACTGGGGATTCGTTCACTTGCTTCCACTTTTTATTAAAAATCTGCCAAGCATAATAAAAAATCTACTAGAAAATTTGCGTAGATAAGGTGGCTGTCTGATTTTCTCTCTTTTCTTTCGTTTTACCTCTTTTTATTGAGTGAGACCAAGTCATGGCAACCTTTGCCGAGCACATGGGCGTGAAAGTGATCCACGTGGATGCCACTGATGACTTCATGGGCAAGCTAGAAGGCGTCAGTGATCCTGAAGTCAAGCGTAAAATTATTGGTAAGGAATTTTTTGATGTATTTGAACGTGAGGCGGCCAATATTGAAAACGCCAAATGGCTGGCTCAAGGCACCATCTACCCCGATGTGATCGAGTCTGCTGGCGGCAAAACCGGTAAGGCCATGTCGATCAAGTCGCACCGCAATGTGGGTGGGCTGCCAGAGACGTTTAATTTAAAGCTACTTGAACCCTTGCGTGAGCTTTTTAAAGACGAAGTCAGAAAGCTTGGCGTTGACCTAGGCTTGCCAGCTGACATGGTCTACCGTCACCCGTTTCCAGGACCGGGACTCGGCGTTCGAATTCTAGGTGCCGTCAACACAGAGTTTGCCGACTGGTTACGCCAGGCAGATGCCATTTTCATGGAAGAGTTACGCCAAACAGTCGACGCTGAGACTGGCAAGACGTGGTACGACCTCACTTCGCAGGCCTTTACGGTGTTCCTACCCGTTAAATCGGTTGGCGTGATGGGTGATGGTCGAACCTATTAATAAGTGGTGGCCTTGAGCCCAAAGGACACAATGACAAGACTCGCCGATCAGACGCGTGAAAATCTGAAATTTCCGGTTCTTCCCTTGATCGCTACACTCGCGACGCAAAGCTTGGCGACGATGGCGGCGTATTCTTTTCCGGTGGTTGCACCTGTGATTGCAGAGGACCTGCAAGTGCCCGGTACGCTGGTTGGTTTTTTTATCTCCACTGTTTATGGCGTTGGTATTATTTCGGCATTGCTTTCGCCACGCTTTATTCGACGCTTTGGGGCAGTTCGGGTGAGCCAGTTGGTGTTGATCGCCACCCTAGCGATGCTGGTGGCTTGTTCGGTGGGGAGCGTGGTCTCTGTGGTCATTGGGGCGGCGCTGTTGGGCTTGGCCTACGGTGCGACGGCACCGGCGAGCGCGCATCTGTTGGTGCCGCGCACACCTCCGCATGTGATGAACCTCGTGCTTTCGATCCGGCAGATTGGCGTGCCACTTGGCGGCGTGTTGGCGGGTCTGATCATGGTGCCGATGACCTTGAGTTTGGGCTGGCAAACGGCGCTGCTATGGCAAACCGTACCCGTGTTGGCCGCGGTGCTTTTGTTAGAGTGCGCACGTCGAGGCTGGGACTTTGATCGAGATCCCACACGTCAAATATTGAGCAAAGGGCTGTTTGCTCCGGTGCAAATCTTATTTGATCGGCCAGAGCTACGGCGTCTTTCGTTTGTGAGCTTTGTGTATAGCGGCTTGCAGCTCTGCTTCATCGCATTTTTGACGGTGCACTTGACGAGTAAAACAGGTTTTAACTTGGTGCAGGCTGGGTGGGCGCTGGCGGTCTATCAACTGGCTGCGGTGGTGAGTCGCCCGATTTGGGGGTGGTTGGCTGATAAGTGGCTCTCGGCCAAGCTTCTGTTGGCATGGCAGGGTTTTATCATGGGGGGCGCTGCCGTGCTGACTGGACAGTTTGGAATGAGTTGGGCCCCTTGGGTCATACTGGTGCTGTGTGCGATTGCCGGTGCAACGGCCAGTGGCTTTACCGGCCTGGCTTATGCAGAGTGGGCACGACTAGGGGGGGCACAGAGAACAGAGGCAACCGGTTTGGGTTCTGGCTTGATGTTCGCGGGCGTGTTGTTACTTCCCTCACTGTTCTCAGTAGCGGTGACGTATTTTGATGACTTTAGTATGCCGTATGGGGTTGTTGGTGGGTTGGCGGCCCTGGCGGGATGGTTACTTTGGAGGCAAAAGGGGGAGTCTACCTATTAAGCGCTTTCCACGCATAGCTAAGCCCCTTCTATGCGTTTCAAATCACGGTGGAAATTCTCGTGAGAACCCAGGGTAAGAAGCTTTAGGCTTTGCTCATCTAAAATTCGGTAGGCCAGCAGATACATCTGATTGGATAACCGAAACTTGTAAACGCGAACACCTGCCAAGTCACCAATCTTCGCTTCACCCAAAACGGGATTTCCACTGATGACGCGCAATGCAGCATCTAGCTCAAGCTTTTGCGGTGGATGCAGTTTTTTAGTTGCCCTCACAAAAGAGGGCGTGACGAGTAGACGCATCAACTAAATACGTATTCGCCGACGACCGCTTCTTGATCGGCGATCAGGATGTCACGGATCATAAAAAAGGGCAGATCAGGATTTTCTTCGGCAATCTTGCCGATTTGTGACCAGTATTCGATTTGTTTGGGCACGGAGCGATGCTGCACCTGTGCATGGCTTTTGGCCTGGTCAACCAAGTTTTCAGACAGTTTCACGTTGACGGACACAGCGTTCTCCAAAAATATAAATTTCATCTTACCCTAAAAGGTTCCAAAAAGGAACCTTTATCTGAAAATCTACCAACTAACCTCAGTTGCTGCGTAGGTGCCAAGCCTTAGGACGTGTAAAGGTCGTGAGTCCTTCGCATGAGTCCCTCGTGTGAGAGCGTGAGTCCGCCGCCAGATTTAGCCGTTTCAAGGCCATCGTTAACGGCTTCTGAGTTTTCTGTCTGAACACTTTCTATTGGAATAGCCGACAGTTTCGATCTTGGACGAATGACTTCAATTTGATATCATTGCAGTCATTGACAGCAAATTGGATGATTTGAATGATGGCAATCCTGACTGTAAGAAATGTGGCAGATGACGTGCATCGTGCTTTGCGTGTGCGAGCTGCAGAGCATGGCCGCAGCACGGAAGCCGAGGTGCGGGAAATCCTCACGGCCGCTGTTAAGCCACAGAGTCGAGTGCGCATGGGCGATGCCCTAGCCGCCATCGGTCGCGAGGTCGGCTTGATCGACGAAGAGTTTGTCGTCTTTGAAAGTGTGCGCGATAAGACGCCAGCCAAACCTGTGAGTTTCGAATAAATGATTGTCTTGGATACCAATGTCGTTTCCGACGCGATGAGCCCGGAACCGGATGCCACTGTTATAGCCTGGCTGAACGAGCAAGCTGCGCAAACCTTATATCTATCGAGCGTCACTTTGGCCGAACTGTTGTTCGGTATTCGTGCGTTACCAGCAGGCAAGCGCAAGAACAGGCTCGATCGTGCTCTATCGGAGCTGCTTGAGTTGTTTAAGGATCGAATCTTGCCGTTCGATACGGATGCCGCACGACGCTATGCTGATCTGGCCGTTACGGCTAGGAATGGCAGTCGCGGTTTATCAACACCAGACGGCTACATTGCAGCCGTTGCGGCTTCGCGGGGTTTCATCGTGGCATCGCGTGATACATCTCCCTATGAAGCCGCGGGCGTGAAAGTGATTAACCCTTGGACGTATCAGCAATAAAACAGTCACTGTTGCTGTTTTGTACGACAAGCATCGCTCTCATTAAAGACGCCAGTGAGTCTAAAAGTCAGGGGTTTCGGATTTTCTTTGCTTACCAATCGACGATAGTGCCGTCGGGTAACACGGCTGATGTGGCGTGTTGCACCTCTGGCTTAAAGGGGTGTTTGGCAGCCGCCGCTTCATTGATTTCAACCCCCAGCCCAGCGCGCTGAGGGACTTCCCAGTAACTACCGGTTCGCTTCACGGGGCTGTCAACAACCTCGTCGTACCACGGCACCGCACCCGACATCTCTTCTTGGATCACAAAGTTAGGTGTTGAGATGGCAAAATGCAGGGCGGCCACACCGGCCAAGGGGCCGTTGGGGTTGTGCGGGGCCACACCGATCAACTCGGCATCAGCCAATGCTGCGATTCGTTTGCCTTCCAGCAAACCACCCGTGTGGTTTAAGTCAGGCTGAATGATGTGTACAGCTTTACCCGTGAGCACGGGGACGAACTCTTTGAATCCCACCAAGCGCTCGCCCGAGGCGATCGGGCAGGGTGCGCGTCTGGTCACCTCAATCAGTGCGGCCGTGTCACCGGGTTGCACTGGCTCTTCACAAAACATCGGCCCGTAAGGCGCGAGGGCTTCAATGTAGCCCAAGGCCGCGGCGATCGACGCGGGTCGCCCATGAAAGTCGATCATGATGTCCACGCTGTCACCGACTGCAGTACGCAGGGTTTCCATCAAACGACCGACGTGCTTGCGATCGGGAATACTCGACAAATGATTGCCATAGGGAATAAAAACGACTTTTAAGGCGTCATAACCAGCCTCGACAACCGACAGGGCCTGATCACGCAACGCGCCGTGGTCGAAGGTGTCGTAGACAGCAGTCATCTTACCCAGCCCCAGGTGGGTGTAAAGCCTGACTTTGTCGCGGACTTGCCCGCCAAGCAACCGCCAAACTGGGACATCCAAGCTTTTACCAAAAATATCCCAGAGGGCGTGCTCAATACCGCTGATGGCAGTGGCACCGATAATGCCCAGTCGGTAGTAACTGAATTTGTTCATTGCCCTTAAACACTGCTCAATGTCACGTGGATCACGCCCGATGAGGAGGGTTTTGAGGTCTTCGATGGTGCCCGCGACGGCACGGGTTTTCCAGTTAAGACTGGCTTCACCCCATCCGTAGAGTCCAGGCTGATTGGTTAAAACTTTAACGAATATCCAATTGCGCATCTCGGCGTTGACCACCAAGGTCTGAATATCTGTGATGCGAATCGGTGTGTCGGTGCCGCGCAGGGCGTTGTTGTCGTCTAGATTCATGATTTTCTTGAACTCAAAGTTAAGCGTGTGGTTGCACCAGGTTTGTCAGGGGCAGGCCTGCCATCAGGGCCCGAATATTTTGCGCGATCACTTGGTAGCGCCGCTCAGGTAGTTGTATGGTCCAGGCAGAACAGTGAGCTGTGGCGTAGACATTGGGCAGTTGGTCAAATGGCAAGGCCGAAGGTGCTGGTCTATCTTCGTTTGACATCGGATATTGCCACCAGACATCAAGCACAGCAGCACTCAGACGGTTGTTGTAGAGGGCGTCGTAAAGCGCTTCTTGATCGATGATTTGGGCGCGTGAGACATTGATAATCACCGCACTTCGATGCATTTTTCTAAGCGCAGCCGCATCAATCAGGCCGCGTGTGTTCTCTGACAATGGGCAGGCAATCACCACATAGTCTGATGCGGTGAGCAGTTGATCCAAGGCCGTCAATGGCAAGGCTTGATCGATTAAAGGCTGGCCGTTGGGCTCAAGATCGATAGCCGATCGGTTCGCAACAACCACTGTCATACCAAACGCTTTGGCCCGTTTGGCGAGCTCGCGACCAATCCGACCGAAACCAATGATGCCAAGTGTTTTACCGCTGAGCTCACCATGAGGCACACGCGCTCGATACAGAGCAGGCCAGCGTTCGTTACTAAAATCAGCACAAAGTGACGCATAACCAATCTCATGATTAAGCATGGCAGCCATCACGTACTCAGCCATCGGGATTTCATGCTCAAAAACATTGCAAACAAGCGCGCCCGCCGGTAATGACTCGAAGTCAACGCCATCAAGTCCAGCCCCTGGCAAATGCAATAACCGAAATTTTGGTGGCATTGAATCGTGTCTGGCATAGCGCAACGATATCAGCACATCGTCCGGTTCAATCAGGCCGTCATGGTCCGAGCCCGTCGCCGCCTCGCGCGGCAGCCCAATGACTTCAATACCGCTTGGCAAATGCGCTAGCAGCGTGTCGCGGTTCTTTGCCGCCTCTCCGATCATGACAATTTTCATAGGGCAAGCTTACAAAACGGCGATCAATACAACAAATGATTTGTTGTAACCACAATGGGTGATAAAACTGTCAACGCTCGGTAACCCGACTGTTTCGGTTTAACGCGAGCGGGTGGTTCGGATACTGGCGCGCCACAATCCATAGGCACCCGCCACACCGACTGCGTTTGCGAGCCAGTCCTGCCAATCGCCGAATCGCCAGCCTGTGGCTGCTTGAGCCCATTCAATGGCAGCGCCATAAATCAACAGACCAAACACGACTCGCACACTGCGGCTGGGATATGACCACAGTCCCAATGCGCCCAATACCAAAAAACCCAGCACATGCTGCGCTTTATCCCAGACACTGAAAGCAACAGGTGGCAAATAGGCGCCAGGTAATAGTGACAGTACCGTTACGATAACCACGCCCCCCCAAAACATCAGTGGCATTATCCATTTTTTGTTTGATTTCATGGCGTGAGCATACCGCCTTTGGGTCAGGGTCTGATAGGCGTTATGACAATTTTTCGTTAAGATCAATACTCAGTTGGATTTGATCGCACTGGGCTTGACTAAAGAGAAGGATCCCTAAAATGGCACGCAATGAAACAGCGATTAACGTTGGTGGCGGTGGTGAGAGTCAAGTCGATCCTCAATGGTTGGAATTTAAGCTTGCCAATCGCCATGGCCTGATTGCGGGTGCCACGGGCACGGGTAAGACCATTACCATGCAAGTCCTTGCTGAAGCGTTTTCGTGCGCTGGTGTGCCTGTTTTCTTGACTGATATCAAAGGCGATGTTGCGGGCATGGCCTTGGCGGGTGAAGACAAGCAATGGCAAAAGAAACGTGCTGAACGCATTGCCTTGCCTTCATTTGAGTTTTGCGACACACCGGTTATTTTTTGGGATTTTTTTGGCGAGCATGGTCACCCCGTTAGAGCAACCATCGCCGAAGTAGGCCCTGTGCTGTTGTCTCGTATGTTGGATTTGACTGAGGCTCAAGAGGGGGTCATCAATATTGCCTTTCGAATGGCTGACGATGAGGCCTTGCCCCTGCTTGACCTCAAAGACTTGCGCGCAATGCTGGCGTTTTTGGGCGAGAATCAACGCAACATCTCAGCGGTTTACGGTAATGTCACCACCGCGAGCATTGGGGCTATTCAACGCAAGTTATTGGTTTTAGAAAATCAGGGCGCGACATCGTTTTTCTCTGAGCCGGCACTAGACTTCACAGACCTTCTTCGAACCGCTGCAGATGGGCGTGGCTATGTGTCAATTTTGCATGCCGAGCGATTGATGCGTACCCCACACTTATACGCCACTTTTATGCTGTGGTTCTTGTCTCAACTGTTTGAAGAGCTGCCTGAAGTTGGCAATCCCGAAAAACCCAAGTTAGTCTTCTTTTTCGATGAGGCCCATTTACTGTTTACCAACGCGCCGCGCGCCTTGATTGAGAAAATTGAGCAGGTGGCGCGCTTGATTCGATCAAAGGGCGTTGGCATTTACTTCGTCACGCAAAACCCAGACGACGTTCCCGACACCGTACTGAGCCAGTTGGGTAATCGGGTTCAGCATGCCTTGCGTGCTTTTACCGCTCGTGATCAACAAGCCTTGCGCAAAGCGGCCCAAACCTATCGTCCCAACCCTCGGTTTGACATTGGTGACGCGATCCGAGATGTGGGTGTCGGTGAGGCCATCACGTCATTTTTAGAGCAAAAAGGTGCCCCAGGCATCGCCGAGCGAACACTCATTCGACCGCCAGCAGCCGGCACAGGTCCTATCTCCGACGGCGCGCGCCAAATGCTGATGAAGAAGTCACCGGTCGCCGGTAAATACGAAAAAATGTTCGACAGCGATAGCGCGCATGAGATGCTCGCGAGACGCGCGCAGGCTAGTGCAAAAGCTGCCGCTTCTGCTGCCACGTCAGGTACGCCTTCGCCTTCGCCTAAAACACCGACTAATCGAGGCGATACGGTGGTTCAGGCCTTCGCCAAATCATTTGCCCGACAACTGGGTGGTCGTTCTGGTCAAGCTTTGATTCGTGGCATTCTTGGCGGACTATTTAAGGGGCGTTAGTCAACGGTTGGTTTAATCTATGTCATGTGAGCGTTCGGTTGTTGGTGCTACTCTGGATGGGTATCAAAACCCCAAGGAGAAATATCAATGGCTATTCGACTCAATGACGTCGCCCCCGATTTCACCACCGACTCAACAGCCGGTGAGATTAAACTACATGACTGGATTGGCGAGAGCTACGCTATATTGTTTTCTCATCCCAAAGACTTCACCCCTGTTTGCACAACAGAGTTTGGCGAGGTGGCCAAGCTTGCCCCTGAGTTTGAAAAGCGTCAGACCAAGGTCATGGGCGTATCTGTTGACAGTGTGCAAGAGCACCACAAATGGATACGCGATATCGAGACAGTCGCCAATGCCCCCGTCAACTTCCCCATCATTGATGACCAATCCCTTCAGGTTTCTAAGCTCTATGACATGTTGCCAGCAGATGCTTATTTACCCGATGGTCGAACACCTGCCCATAGCGCAACGGTTCGCACAGTTTTTATTATTGGCCCAGACAAAAAAGTACGTTTGACCATGTCTTATCCCATGTCAGTTGGACGCAATTTTGCTGAAATCCTAAGAGCACTTGACGCCATTCAAGCCACTGATGGTGTGCCAATCGCCACGCCTGCCAATTGGCAGCCTGGCCAGGCCGTGATCGTTGCCTTGAGCTTGAGTGATGAGGCGGCAGAAGAAAAGTTCGGCAAACTTGATATCAAACTGCCTTACCTACGTTACGCCAAAGCCCCAAAGTAATCTCTTCTCAGGTTGTGTTAAGACGCCAAGCGCTTCAAGTGTGAAGCGCTTGGTCCTTTAAATGCTTGGCATTCTTAAGTCCCAAACCGCGATCAAAGGTAATATTCGTGTGTCTAAAACACACGGGTGAAGCTGATTTGTCGGTTATTTTTTCCTTTTCTGAAGACGACGTCGAGTTGACAGCGATTCGAGCTCAGGGCCCAGGTGGTCAAAACGTCAATAAAGTTGCCAATGCGGTGCATTTGCGCTTTGATATACGCGCCTCGTCCCTTTCTGATGAACAAAAGACACGCTTGCTGCGACTTCGCGACCATCACTTGAGCAAAGACGGCATTATCGTCATTAAGTCACAGAAGTTTCGCAGCCTGCCTAAAAATCGTGAGTTTGCCTTAGAGCGTCTACAGGCGCTGATCGACCGAGCAAACATTCCGGTGAAAACGCGCCATGCCACACGTCCGACCAGGGCATCTGTTCAACGCCGACTCAAAGCCAAAACCCACCGCAGTGAGACCAAATCACGGCGCTCGGGCTCCAGCGGTGAGGCGTATTAAAAGTGAAGTTTTATGTCAAATCTTAGGCGATACGCATGAAAGCAGTCCTGCAACGCGTCGCACAGGCGCAGGTCACGGTTGGCGATCAAATGGTTGGCCGTATCACGCAGGGTCTTTTGGTGCTGCTTTGTGCAGAAACCAACGACAACGATGCCATCGCTGATCGCTTATTGCGTAAGACATTGGCCTTACGAATATTTGCCGACGACGCTGGAAAAATGAATCGATCAGTGAGTGATATTGGGGGTGAACTCCTCATCATTTCGCAGTTCACCCTTTCCGCAGACGTCTCTTCAGGCAATCGACCGAGTTTCACCGCTGCGGCACAACCGGCTTTGGCACAATCGTTGTACGATTATTTCGTGAATCAAGCGAGGTTGTCAGGTCTTCATGTACAAACAGGACAGTTTGGTGCCGACATGCAGGTTGGGTTGGTCAATGATGGACCGGTGACTATTCCGATCACCATGCGGTAAAACCGATTAACGATTGGTCGTATCACGTCGACAGACGAAAGGACAAAGACCTTGATCATGTCAGTCACCACACAAGCGCCAATGAATCGACGTATTGAGCATCAAGGGCCTTGCACTGAAGCGCCCATTCAAACGCAAGCCTCTCGGTGTTTGACTTTGTATGAAACGTTGAGCAGTGGCCAAACCATTCTCGAGGCTTTTGCTGTTCTGCTCAAAAAATACAATGTAGAAAGCGCCGTGGCTCGCCTTGAGTCTGGCAGTCTATTTCCTGCGAGCTACGTTTTACCAGCACTATCAACCGATCCCAATTACGCGGTGTACTACAGCAACACCTTTGAGGCATTAGCACCTTTGGCGCTTTCTGAGGGCGCGGTCACCATTGGCTTACGCGATCAAAAGCCTTGGCTTCATTGTCACGCCCGCTGGACTGACGCTAGCGGCCAGTTACATTGCGGACACTTGCTACCTGAGCACACTTACCTGGCGCAAGACACGCTTGTCGAACTGACGTTGTTGCTCGATGCGACCTTTGAGGTCTGTCCAGACGAGCACACGCGTTTCTCTTTATTCAAACCACGCGTGAATCCCAACCAGAGCCCAGAAAACCACGCCACCTCAGACCGACTGCCAATGCCATCGAGCGTGACTCAAGGCTACTTGGTGCGTATTGGGCCAAACATCGATTTTGGACTTGCGCTTTTAGAAGTCTGTGAGCGACACGACATCAGTAGCGCCTTTGTTCACGGCGGTGTGGGTAGCGTGGTTGGTGCCGTTTTCGATGACGGACGTGTGGTTGAGCCATTTGTCACGGAACTGATGGTCAGAAGAGGGCACGTGGATCGGCTGTCACAGCAAGTCACGCTCGATATCGCCTTGATTGATTTCACTGGTACGGTAACCGAGGGCTGTTTGGCTTTGGGAAAAAACCCAGTATTGGTGACGTGTGAGTTGGTTCTTATTCCAACACCCTCAAGATAATTTGTTTGTTTTACTGGGAACGGCCATCAGGCAAGACAAAAAATAGCAAACAACACAGAAAACAACACAGCAAACAACACAGCAAAAATCACACAAAACTGCGTTAACTCCGTATTGATCAATTGGGTCGGTCGCATCAGACTTCTGCCTCAGCATTAATGATCAAAAGTAGGAGTTTTCCATGACCATTCGATTTATCCCGCGTTTTAAAACAAACGTTAAACCGTTGATGCCAATACAGCCACGCGCCAATCAGCGCGGACAAGGCATGACGGAGTACATTGTGATTGTGGCGCTAGTGGCGGTGGCCGCCATCGCCGTTTACCAATCTTTCGGGCGTGTTATTCGTTCTCAGACGGCAGCCATTGCTAACGAATTGGCTGGTGAAAGCTCAAGCACAGCGATGTCAAATGCCAGTAAGGCCGCCAAAGAAACATCTTCCCAATTGCGTAACAAGTCACTGAAGAGCTATGGCACCAGCAGCCAGTGAGTTCGAATTTTCGTGTCAGGCAGCGTGGGGCCGCCTTGCTACTTGGCATTGCGTTGCTTGGTGTGATTGCCTTGGCCTGGCGTGAACGTGCGTCGTTGGCGCAGTTATTGATGGCACAACAAACTTTAAACCAAGCCACTGCTGCAGCCGCATTGACGGCTGCGCAGTTTCAAGCTCGGCGACTCAATGCCCATGCCTTTTTAAATCGAACCATGGTGGCTCATCGAGTGGCCATGGCTCATTTAATCACCATTGCTTCAGCTGAAAAAATGCGTATAGAAATGAGCCGACAAGCGACTCGAAACAACCCACCAGTTTTTTTAATTGGTTTGATATTTGGAAAGCAACACGCCGCTGCTTATGCCGCAGCCAAATTTGGTCCCGCCGGGCAAACCCAGCAGGCAATCGAAGCGTTACATCGCGCTTTTCAATCCCATGACCAAGTGGTGCACGGCTTGCTGGCCCAAGCGCGTCAAGAAATGCTTGATCAATCAGAGAGCGCTGTCAATTTACTGGTTCGTGAGGTGCTTGAACGTAACCTTGGAAAATACGTCGGTGCTGATATCGACTTACATGTGCAAGTCACAAATCCTTTGGGTCCCTTGGCTCAGGTTGTGCAAGACCCCACGCCAGAGCGTTGGCGCGATTGGTTTGAACAAGTGGTTTGGCAGCACCGATATTTGAAGTCGCGCCGCAAAACAGCGACCAATATTTTTTGGATTCATCCCAAATGCCCCTTAATGTTCCCACAGCTTAGACGCCGCGGGCATACCGAGTTGCCCATTGATGGGATCTGGCAGGCAACCGACACCCTGTCCTTTCACAAGGTCAGGGGGATCGTCACCAAGCTTTGCTACTGGCGTGAATACCCCATGGGTTGGGCCAATGTCACGAGTCGTGCACCAGAAATTGATGCCAATCAACAAACGAATTTAGACAAGTGGTTGACATCGGTTGGGCAAGCGCCCGCAACATTTGCCGCCACTCATTTTCTGCGTTGGGTGGCCACTCAACATGTTGTTGGTCATGTCCTGACTGGGTTTTCTAACTTAATTGGTGACAGTTGGGGTCTGAGCAGTCAAATCCGCTGGCGAAGCCGACAGTCAGCGCGGCCTTATGTTTTGTCTGGTGTTGTTGATCAACCAACCATCGTTTCAGTCAAACAACCGATTGCCTCGCTGAAATCGCCCTTATTGCACATCGGCCTTCGCATGAGCGTCATGCTTAAGGCCAGCAACCAATGGGGTCGCCATTTGTCATCACAAGCAGCCGCCAAAGCTTACTTTGATCGACTAGATGCGCGTGAAGACGGGCGAGAGGAATCTGCCAATTTGTTTCAACCATTCTGGTTGGCACGACAAGTGCCAGTAGCGCCATGAAGCGACGCCAGCAAGGCAATGTGGTGGGTGAAGCCATCTTGGTATTTGGCGCTTTGACTAGCATCCTAACGGCTATTCACGTGACAGGTCGTTGGCAATTCCAGTGGCTTGGCTACCAACTCGACACCCAAACGCGAGCAACCGCATTGTCGCTTGATCACAGCCCGTTATCGCTAAATAGGGATGTTCAATTTCGCGACCTGACCGTGAGTGAGCAAGATAGTGATCAGACACGTCGTTTGGCTGAGCAGGCGTTTCATTTGGGTGAAAACCGCTGGTTCTTGTTGCAGCATCAAGCTCGGTTCAAGCAACATGCGTGGCGTTTGGTCGGCACTGGTCAAGCGTCAACCGATTCGGCTGTCACAGAGCGGCTTGCAAGGGCTCCTAAACTTTGGAGGCAAACCCATGCCGCGAGTCAACGTGTTGTGACGCGCGTTCAGCCCTCACTGCAAGCCATTGAGGCCGCTTTACGCCCTCGAGGTTCGATGACGGATTGGTTGGGTGCATGGCAGGGGAGCACACCAAATGACTATTTAACGGGACGCAATCTTCTGGGCGCCAAACCCGGCTTGATCAGCCGATTTATTGACGAGGCCATGCCATGGTGAAAGGTTTTTTACGGGTAGCGGTATCAAGCACTGAGCAGTCCGTATGTCTAGTAGTGGTGTTGGGTTTGCTGAGCACACTGGGGCTACCCACGCAACAGGCCATGGCAAGCAACCAGGCCTGCGCACCTTGGCCAGAGCCCGATCATCCGGCGTTACTGGAGATGCAGACCTGTCATGCGTTACCGATTAATCGTCTTCTTGGTGATGTTTGTACCGAAGTGCGATGGCTCTGCAGCGATTTAACCATAGAGGCTTGGATTGATCAGCTGATGACAAACAGTACCCAAGAATGGATTGTTCATCGACTCAATCAGGGTTTGGTTTTTGCGCAATGGCCAGAAGATGGGCAGTCATCCACGAGTCTTTTTTGGGTCCCTGAAACCGCACCTGTTGCATCGAATATGTCAGGTATTCGGATCATGATTTCTCGCCTTCGGGTCAAGCATGGCAAGCCCTTTGAGCCGCTGCTGCGTTGAATCAAGGCTTGCTCTGACGAACTCTTTTTAATCTCATTGTTGATTGTTAATGATCTCCAAACCACCTTCTTGGCTCGCCAAACTTAAATTTCTACTGCTGCCTCTCATGCTTGGTATTGCCACTGTTGTGGCCGTTGACTATTACCTGACGCAGCGCTCGGTGGCTCTCGATCAAAACGCTCGAGCCCAACTGATCGCTCGGGTGGTGGCAACACGCGACCTAAAGGCAGGGCAGCACCTTCAATATGAGGATCTTTCAATACACGAGTTGCCAAGACAGTGGGTGGGTCCTGATAGCTTTGCACCGGATCAAGCCGAGTCAATTGTCGGAAAGATTTTGTTGAAAGACCTGCGCCCGGGCGAACCGATCAGTCGATTGGCACTCAGTGAGCCTGAGTTACCCGCACTAACAGAACAACTCATGCCCGGACGACGTGCGATCACCATGCCAGTGGACTATGTCAATTCATTGTCGGGTCGTTTGGCACCCGGCGATCGAATCGATCTCTTTGTGACGTTTGCACACGAAGGTCAACGCATCACCACTTTGTTGGTGTCTGCGGTTCGCGTTTTGGCAACAGACGAGCCATTGGCGCTTCAGTCTTCTGATGGCTTTGGTCTTAAGGAACGTTCAGTCACCTCAGTCACCCTCGATGTTTCACCCAAAGAGGCCTTAAAGCTTGTTTCCGCCAAGCTCGGTGGGGTTTTAACGGCCGTTCTTCGGGTCGATGACGGCTCCTCCAGCAGTTCGGCTGACACGCTATCGGCTGATCATTTGGCTGGATTTGTGGGATTGTCACCTTCGCACGGCGAAGGCTCTAAACCGATAATATTTTATGGGGACAGTTTTGGTGAGGCAATGCAAGGACCGGAGGAAGGCCTGTGACCCAATCATCAAACCAAACCCTGTTGGTCTTAACGCTGATTGGTTTGGCCGCGGTGCTTTTTCCTTTCAAGTGCTGGTCTGCCGCAGCTCGATCGCAGATCGAAATCAAGCTAGAAATGGGTAGTGCCCATGTCATTAAGGTTAAGGCAGCCAAACAAGTTGCGGTTGGTAACAGTCAGTTGATTCAGGCCACTGCTGTGTCGACTGACGAAGTCATCCTTTTTGCCAAGCGTGCTGGTTTGACCACTGTCGATGTGTGGACCAAGCAGGGTAAGCATCATGCTTATCGCGTTCTGGTTACTGCAGCGGGACTCGAGCAACAGCTTCAAGAGGTTCAGCACATTGTCTCGGGGCTTTCTCATGTGCGCGCCCGATTGTTAGGACGCCATATCGTGATTGACGGACAGCAACTGAGCACGGCTGATCAAGCACGACTCAAAACGCTTTTACTGCGCTACCCAGACATTGTCGATCTCACCAGTCAAATCGCTTGGGATCAAATGGTGCTATTAGACGTACAAGTGCTTGAGCTACCAAGGCAATCATTGCGTGATTTGGGTGTCAATTGGCGTCGTGAATCTGCCAGTGATTGGTTTGGTGGGGTGGCTTGGTCGTTGGGTTCAGCAGATATGCATTCGGCTCAAGTGGGTCCATGGGTCGGTCCTGAGCTTGCCTCGGGCGGTGTGGCTGTCGCAAAAGGGGCAATGATGGGCATGAACCAGCGCCTGTCTTCTCAAATCAATGCACTGACCCAAACCGGCCAGGCTGTTTTGTTGGCACAACCCCAGTTGCTGGCGCGAAGCGGTTCAGCCGCTTCTTTTTTGGCCGGCGGTGAGGTGCCTTACGCCCAAGTCGATAAAGACGGCAAGACGAACACTATTTTTAAAAAATACGGGGTCTTACTGAATGTCACCCCGCATGTTGATTCTGGCGGCGTTATCCGTGCCAAGGTCGATGTTGAGGTCAGCGCCATTGATCCTACGATCACAACCCCTGCGGGTCCTGCCATGAGGGTGCGTAAAACCAGCACGGAATTCAATGTTTTTTCAGGTCAAACGTTAGTCCTGGGCGGGTTTGTGTCGCATGAGGCCTCTTCACATCTTAAAGGCTTACCTGGCGCGACTGAAACCCCAGGTATCGGTCACTTATTCGGCGTGAACAGCACACAAACCAGACAAACGGAAATGGCGGTGTTTGTCACCCCCATTTTGATTGATGCCAACCACCCCGACATGATGGCTCGCGTGGCGAAAGCTCAGGCCATCACTGACCAGCACATCGGCCAACCGCCCGTACTGAACGTGCCAGTCCGTGGTGAAACCAATGATACCGATCACCAGTGGCATCCCTCCCATCCTGGGTTGTCGCAGTGGGACAGCCTCACAAATCAACCCGCTGATCGACAAAACACCACTGAGTGGTCTGAACCACACAGGCATCACAGCCCCAACCCATTGTCAAACCAGGAGTAATTCGCTTGTTAGATGTTGAAATGACCTTCGAAGATGGGCGCAAACAGACGCTTACTGTAGACCTTCCAAGCCTTGTCGGCAAAGATCCCTCGAGCCAGATACACATTGACTATTGGCGAGTTGGAAAGGCGCATGCCAAGATCACTCGCACAGGTGATTTTTTACAAATTCAAGACTTGGGTACTTTTATCGGTACGCGGATTAATGGCGTCAGTAAATCCTATCACTACCCCTTGTTACCAACCGATGAAGTCATTATTGGACCGTGTCGATTGCGTTTTAAAAATTCAAATCCGTCGACAGCCGCAGTCATCGACAGTGCTCAAAATCAGGGTGATGATCACTGCCCTGAGTCTACTGAGACCCTGATCGATCCCGTTTTGCGATGTGCATTGCACGCTGAGCTGATCGAATTGTTCGACCTGCGAAAGATCGACCTATCTGGCCTTTCCAACGAGCTGCTCCGCGAACGCGCCGTGACGCTTCTCAATGAAATGTTTGAGCGCGATGATCGCGGGCTAACAGAACAACAAAGAGTCTTTTTGACTTCAGCGGTCATCGATGACGTGGCGGGCTTGGGTGTTCTTCAAGCCTTGATGGAGGACGTCACGATTTCAGAAATCATGGTCAATCGACACGATCAGATTTATGTTGAATCTGACGGCGCTTTAAAACAGCACTCAGCAAGATTTGCCGATGAGAGTGCGGTGCGCACCGTCATTGAACGGATTGTCTATCCGCTGGGCAGGCGTATTGATGAGGCTTCGCCGATGGTAGACGCCCGTCTTGCTGATGGGTCTCGTGTCAACGCTGTGATTTCACCAGTGGCTCTCAAGGGGGCTTGTTTAACCATTCGAAAGTTTCCTCGTCAAAGGCTGATCCTTCAGGACTTGGTGCGATTGGGGTCGATCAGTGACGCCATGGCCCAGTTTTTGGCAACTTGTGTGGCGCAACGTTTGAATATTTTGATTTCAGGTGGCACGGGCTCAGGCAAAACAACTTTGCTGAATATCTTGGGTAGCCAAGTGCCCACCAAGCACCGAATCGTGACGATTGAAGATGCGGCCGAACTCAAAATCAATCATCCACATGTGGTGAGTTTAGAGGCGCGCCCAAAAAACATGGAGGGCCATGGTGAGATCACTATTCGTGATTTGGTTCGAAATGCACTGCGAATGCGCCCCGATCGCATTGTGGTGGGTGAGTGTCGTGGTGCTGAGGCGATTGATATGTTGTCAGCCATGAATACAGGTCACGATGGCTCACTGACGACCCTGCACGCTAACAGCACGCGTGATGCGCTCTCGAGACTCGAAACCATGGTGCTAATGGCCGGTAAAGATTTGCCACTGAACGCGATTCGCGATCAGATTGTGCGTGCGATTCAACTGATCGTGCAGCAAACGCGGCTGGCTGATGGACGGCGAGTCATTACCGCCATTGATGAGGTGACAGGCATGGAGTCAGGGCAAATTCAGCTGCAACCGCTCATGCGATACAACCGGCTCATGCGAGCCTTTCAGACGCAATCCTTACCACCAACATTCTTATCGCAATGGCGTGCCGATGGCTTTGAGTCGCCTGACTGGTTCAACGATCCGCCGAGCCGGGCTGCCTAAGCGTGAGTGTTTTACTGTGGGTACTTTTGGCGGGCGCGGGGCTTTGCACGGCACTTTTGGTTTGGTCCGTGCAACGTGCTGTTTTCTATGCGATCAAGCAACACAAGGCCACCTACACCCATGAGGCGGCGCATCGATTACGAGATTTGTTCTTGTTTGTCGATGCCACTATGTTGTGGCCCTGTGCCTGTGGGCTCGCGGGTCTGGTGGGCATTGGTGCTTGGCTTTTGGGTGTTGGTGGCATGTTCGCGCTATTTTTGGCAGTGGGTTGCCTCTTCTTGCCCAAACTGGTTTTGCGCTTAGCCCTTGAGCATCGGAAAATGCAATTTGAGCGACAGTTGCCAGATGCGCTTTTTGCGCTGTCGTCTGCCATGCGATCAGGCTCGAGCTTCGCTATTGCGCTGCAGTCATTACCCCAACATGCCCTTGCGCCATTGTCGCAGGAGTTTGCCGTGGTTAACGATCGAATCCGATTGGGCGTTGCCCCTCAAGATGCTGTTCAAGAGCTGGTTATCCGACTACCTGGCGAGGCACTGAACATGCTGGCTGCGACTGTTCGGGTTGCGATTCGCACGGGCGGGCCCATGGCTCAGATGCTTGAGCAAACGGGCAAGACTTTGTTGGCCAATCAGCAAATCGCCTTGCGACTGTCATCTTTGATGGCGCAAGGTTGGATGCAGGCTTGGGTCATGGGTGCCATGCCGCCTGGGTTGATGCTGGTTTTGTCGTCGATGGACGACACTTTTGCACCTGCTCTGTTGTCGACACTTGAAGGGCATATGGTGATTGTCATGATTATTGCTCTTGAGTCTTTGGGACTTTGGTGGCTAAGAGCGATTGCCCGAAGCGTCAAAAATACTTGATTAAAAGAAAAAATATGGAACATTCTCATTTGTTAATATTGGTGCTGTCAGGCGCGACGGTCATGGTTTTATCGTTTTGTGTCTCGACATTGCAAATTTCGCTTGGTCGTTGGCGGGAAGGGTTGGAAAGGATGTTGAGTTGGACGCAACGTGAACGTTATCGAAGCGGATTGCGCCACGCTGGTTTGGATCATTGGGGCATCGCTGAGCTCTTAATGCTTAGAATAACCGTCAGCAGTTTTGGTTTTTTGTTGTCGCTTTGGTTGCTTGAATCCGTCTTCTTTGCCACCGCCATCGCGTTTGGTGCATGGCTTGCCGTTTGGTTGTGGCTTAAATCTCGAACATTGCAATATCAACAACAATTGACCGCAGAATTACCGGCCTTTCTGGATCTACTCTGCCTTTGCTTGGGCTCAGGCATGAATTTACAAACGGCGGTCGCTTTGGTGCTAGACCTCTACGGCCAGGGTGCCGTTAGACACACTCAAATCGGTGCGCGTCGTGGCCTTTTGGTGCATTGGCGTCGCTGGCTATCGGCTGTCTGCTCAGGCAGTAGCCGAGTGAAAGCGTTTGAGCAATTAATGCATGATGTGAGCGCACCAGCTGTGCGACGCGTTTGCGTGGCCATGATTCAAGCCGAGCGAGCGGGCGCTGGTATGGCCAATACCTTGATGCGACAGGCCGAGCAATTGCGTCAGGATCGATTGATGGCGATTGAACGCAAAGCGATGCAAGCCCCAGTCAAAATGCTCATGCCGTTGGTCGTTTGTTTTTTTCCCAGTACTTTCTTGGTCTTGGGTTTTTCGATGTGGGTAAACTTGGCAGATACCCTGCAAGGGCTGACTTAAGTGGATCCCGAAATTCTTCCGCCTGTTGGTGGTTTTCGGATAACGAACTGCCACACATTTTTGAGCCGATTCGTCGGGTTTCAAGGCCGCCATGCGTTATCTAGGGACGAAGTGCTTTGGCTCAAACCTTGTTCAGCCGTCCACACGCTGGGCATGCGCGTCCCATTGTCTCTTTTGTTTTTAGACAGTCAGCAGCAATTGGTTCGCACCGTACCGACCGCTCGGCCTGGTCGGCTCTTCGTTTGTTGGCAGGCAAGTTCTGCCTTGGAGTTAAGCGCTAGGCCTGAGCAAGACATCATCCGAATTTGGCACCTCATTTCACGGCAGCTTTCTTAGAACTTAAGGGGCGGCTGTCTCGCTGGATTGACCAAAAACGCTGATGTATGTCGGGTAAAAACTCGCGTAAAGAATGCTGCCAATCGCAATATTGACGGGTACTTGTAGGGTCGCTGCCAAATCCATGGAGACCCCTATGCTTACCAAAGCCCCCATGATGAAATCGACCATGTAGAAAATGGCTGCCCAGGCAATCCCGTAAACCAAAAAAGCCAATTTATTGCGCCAACAAGCAATGGCACTAAAAAACAAAGACTGCACAATGCTCGTACCGTGCCAGCCAATTAAAACAGGGCTGTACCAAAACAATGCCGCTAGGATGAAGTAAAGAATCGCAAACAATATCATTGGTGTTCGCACTGCTTCAATCAACGGTGCCACCTCTTGTGAGTCAGCCAGTGTTTGCATGGCTGTTGAGAGTTCGCCAGCAAATGGCAAAAACACCAAAAATCCGATACCCAAACAAATGGCGACATAAAGCAATCCCAACAAAAAAAGCTTTTTAAAGAGACCCGGTTGGCGTAAAGGTTCGAGCCATTGTCTTGGACCAAGATGACGTCCAGCGTGTACATCTCGAGAAATTGAGAGCGTGACGTACGTGATGCTTGGCATCAGTGCAATAAAAAAAATAGGGCCGATGGGTGCCGCAATTGTCCCAATGATGAGCAGCAGGGTGACAAACATTGCCCAACTAAAGAGCGCCATCGGTTGTTTGCGAAACAAATACCAACCAGCATGAATCCATTGCCAGCCAGCGCTTGGGGATAGTTTTACAGCTTGCATCATTTTTCCTGCAAAATCGTGGGAGGGCTTTCGCTGATTCTCATCCGCAAAATCCGCTCAAAGTGCGTCGGATCATGTGGTTTTAGCGTTTCTGCTGGTCTGGGTCGATAAAAATCAAACAACCGAGAGATCCAAAATCGCAGGGCAGCAGCTTGCAACATTTGTGGCCAAAGTTCGAGTTCCTCTTGCGTTAATGGACGTATGGCATGGTAACTGCCCAACCAGGCCAACGTCTTATCAATCAAAAGTTGACCCGTCGCGCGATCAATACACCAGTCATTGACCGCCACAGCAATATCAAAAATCCAGAGGTCACAACCCGCAAAGTAAAAGTCGATAACCCCACCCATAACGGGCTGCTCGATCGATTCAGCAAAGAGCACGTTATCGCGAAAATAGTCGCCATGTGCCGGACCACTCGGTAATTTGTCTAAACGCCCTGATTCCCGAAGTGCAATCTGTTGATTCAAAACGCTCATCAACAAATCTCTTTGTTGGCTCGAAAGAAATTCAGTGACCAAAGGGGTGGTTTTTTGCCACCAGTCTAAACCCCTGAGATTGGGCTGTGAAATCGGAAAGTCCTGTGCCGCTAAATGTAAGCGAGCCATGGTTTGTGCCGCCAACTCGCAGTGACTAAGAGAAGGGTCGCTGACCCACTGTCCAGGAAGTTTGCTGACAATGATTGTCGGTTTTTCATGCACTGTGCTGATGCGTGCTTGATCGATTCGGGTTTGCGGCTGGGGGGTGGGTAATCCTTTTTGCGCCAGCCAATGCATCAACTCCACGTAAAAGGGCAGCTGTTGATGCGTTAAGACCTCAAATAGCGTTAAGACGTATTCGCCTTGCGTTGTGGTTAAAAAGTAATTGGTGTTTTCAATGCCAGCGGAAATGCCGTTAAGCGCGACAAAGTCACCCACTTGATAACTGGCTAACAAACGTTTAGCGTCGTTGTCACTGACAGAAGTAAAAACAGCCATTTGCTGTGAATCAACCCATGAGTCTTTGAAGGGCTCAGCGCCCAGTACCAATCGATTGTAGTCGACTATGGCGTCTTAATTTGTCGCATCAAATTGCTTAGGTTGACTGTTGGCTTTTCGGTTTTTAGCCGTTGTGTGTGGTTCTCGTAAAATAGCAGTTATGAGATCAATTAATCCAATCGATTGGCAGTTGTGTGTTGCACCCATGATCGATGGGTAAGAAAGTGTTGTATTTGTGGGCATCTTGGGGTTTCGTGTGCACTTTGTGTGCACTAATAAACAGACTAACCAAGGTAAAATCTCACCATCCAACACCGATTGAGGCACCCACCATGAGACGCAAGAAAAACATCAACGAAAGCCTCACCCCTCATACTTATGTTGCGCGTGAGCTTGGCATCACTGACGGCACGGCTCGCAGTGTAGAACGCAAAGCGTTAGAAAAATTCAAACGCGAGTTAGAGCGTCGGGGGATTAGGGTGCAGGATTTGTTGCCCCAATAAAAAACTCACTGCATGGCTAGAAAGTTTCTTGTCGATTCCAGCATCTGTAGCGGCTTGCGTTCTTGTAATCATTGTATGGTCGCCCACACAATGCTTTGACTGTCTGTCACCGCCCGCTTTAGAATCTATCTGCCGCAACAACTCGCCTGCCCTGCGAATGGCTCTAACTTGTATCCTGTCTGACATTTTGCTGCTTGTGTTCGCCCAATAAAAAACCCACCATCTCTGGTGGGCTAGTGCCAATGCCCACACTTTATAAACGTCACTGACTACAACTGTTACTCCGTAGGTCACTGGTTCGAGCCCAGTTTGGGGAGACAAAGTTAGTTTAAAAGCAAGCACTTAGGGCTTGCTTTTAATTTAATCTCTTAATTACACGGTTATTACACGAATAGTACATACGCTGTTGACGCCGGTTGAAAACTAACCACCTGGAGGGGAGGTGCGGCTAAAAAGTTGGACTGATTTATGCTGCCAGTCCGAGACTTTCTCGGTATTCTAAAGGACTGCGTGATCCAAGGGACACCTTGATTCGTTTTTCATTGTACCAATGAATATACGAATCAACGGTCTGAATAAATTGCTCAATGGTTGTTGTTTGCCAGTTACGAGGGTAAAACAACTCGTTTTTCAGGCGACCAAAGAAGCCTTCA
>Ga0335398_10002192_pt1 | contig 31423 bp, 28 predicted proteins | sample BON03_FD_205742 | JGI IMG/M metagenome (GOLD analysis project Ga0335398, IMG submission 205742) | Freshwater microbial communities from Lake Bonney liftoff mats and glacier meltwater in Antarctica - BON-03 (spades assembly) (version 2) | ecosystem: Environmental > Aquatic > Freshwater > Ice >... | reverse complement strand
TTATTTGTACTCCTGCAACCCTTCCCTCTAAGGATCTCTTTTGGGAATCTCCAAAGCTCTGCACTACGACCTCAGAAAGTATATCACCATTTTCCAAAAGCTGCACATTGATAGAAGAAGAGTTTATAGTTCGCTCCTCTGTGTTCATTCCTATAAATGAAAAGACTAGTCGATTGCCTCGTGCAGGCACCGTGATTGAATATCTTCCATTTGAATCTGTATTTGTACCAATGGTAGTTCCCTTTACTAGTACGGTGACTCCCGGAATCCCTTCGCCTTGTGTATCGATTACTCTTCCACTGACATTTCCAGAAATTGGAACAGCGCTTCTCGGTTGTATCACTGTCAATCTCGCATAATTTAATTCCCACTTATCCAAGTCTGGCGCTTGACCTCCTTGATTTGGGGTTCCGTTGGAGAAGCGCAACTTCACATTTTTCCAATCCACACCGGTATTTTGATTGACTTCAGCCTTGTAATTAATGCTCAAAGGGCTGTTCACATCTTTGACCCGAATATCATATTTGGGATACCAGCTTGCATTAGCTACTAGGTAGTTCACATCGAAACTTGCACTTCCAGCTACAGGTGCCTTGATTTTAATTCGAATTTCAGAAGTGGATTTATTTTCTGAAGCTTGAAGACTTGCCAATTGATTTCTCAGTGAATTGAGTTTTATATTTTCTTCCTGCAGGTTGGCTTTGATCTGGAGTTCTTCCTTTTTGATAGTAGTCAATTCCGCATCATAAAAGTCCAAGGCTTGCTTCAAATTTGCTATGGATGTAGTGCTTTGACTTCCTCCGAGATTTTTATTGGCATTGAGCAGTGAACTTTTTTCGCCTAAAATCTCCAGTCTGCCCAATTCAAGACTTTGATTTCGTCCGATTGCATCCAGTTGTTCTTCCAGCTTTTTCACTTCCTCTTCGCTACCTTTTTCAGAGAGATAGTCTAGTCTCCGATTGACAGCTTGGATTACGAAATTGCCGCGACCTTTGACCTGAATACTTTTCTCATCAAGATAGGGAGAAAGACCCTTGATCACTACCACAGACTCTCCTGCCGGAAAATTACCTATGGCAGATTCAAAGACCTGAGCTCCACTTAGGAAAACGGTGACTGATTTGATCTGGGATTTAAAAGGACTTTCTTTTCCTTCTTGAGCATTGGCTAATAATGTCAAGCAAAATAATAGCAGTGAAAGGGCAGCTTTCCTCATAAAATGAATTTTAATTGATTTGCCAAAAACGGGAGGTGGATTTTATTTTTCAAAACGAGAATTAGCTAAAATAAATTTTCAATTCAAAATTTACCGGAAAGTCCAGAAGCTTTTATTTTCCTTTGAATGGGATTATTACCTTTGCCCCTCGAACTATCAAATACCCATGACTCTTTTCCAATCCATTATAATTGCCATTATTGAAGGGCTTACCGAATTTTTGCCGATCTCATCTACAGGTCATATGATTTTAGCTTCAGCGGCAATGAATATCCACGAGGATGAATTTGTCAAAACCTTTGAAATTGGAATTCAACTTGGTGCGATTCTGGCGATAGCGCTGATGTACATCAAACGATTCTTTAGAGGATGGGCAATCTATTTCAAGTTGCTGGCAGCATTTATTCCCACAGCGATTGTTGGACTTTTGGCCTACGAGTACATCAAAGCCTACCTGTTTAACCCAATTGTGGTATCGGTTTCACTTATTTTGGGAGGAATTGTATTGATTTTCATTGATAAAAAAGTAGTCAATTCAGAATCTGACCTCGCTGAAGTGGAGGATATTTCCTACAAAAATGCCTTTTTCATCGGACTATTTCAGTGTCTGTCCATGGTGCCGGGTACCTCTAGAGCTGCTGCTACAATTATTGGAGGTGTATTTAATGGATTGGATAAAAAACAGGCAATGGAGTTTTCTTTCCTTTTGGCAGTACCAACTATGATGGCTGCATCAGGATATGATTTGTTGAAAAGTGATTTGACGATGACCAATGAGCAGATTTCATTTATGGGAATCGGGCTGGTAGTCGCATTTATCACAGCTTGGATTGCCGTTAAGCTATTTTTGAAATATGTATCCAATCATGGATTTATGGCATTTGGTTACTATCGAATTGCATTGGGAATCTTATTTTTGATCTTCATGTGGGGAGCTGATTTGGCGTAATCACTCTGAAAACAACTAGCATTGTAAAACACATCTTAAAAATAATTCGCCTAACTTTTACCTAGAAAAACTACATCTCAGCAAAACCAATCTTATCTATGCGCTAGGCAAGGAAAATGTGAATAGTGGTAGTCTTCGAGAAATTTTTTTGCAGATCAACTTGGTATAAATTATCAGCTGAATTTTACTCCAAAAGCAACTTTACAATCAATGAAAATTCACTTTTAAGATCAGTGGAGAAAATATTACTAGAACTCAAATTCAAGGAATCTTATCTTTTATTCACAGTGAAAGATGATATTAAATGTGATTATCCGTAATCCTGCATGTTGCCAAATTTAATGCTGATTTGCTTCCTTTAAATCCCTCCCGATACTCGGGACAGACTCTAACTCCTTTGAGAAAATGGATATTTGGGCTGATTTCAAATTAAAGTTTCGGATTGTTCCGGAACGTGCAACAAATCAAATACTCATTAAATTGAATATAGGCTTAGTAAAACCATCCTATTTCGGTTGTTTTGCGTTTTATGTTAATTAGCTCTTCATCGACTAGAAATCAATGCCTTGTTTAGATCGAAATAATTTTAGAATCAAAACAATAATTTTATAATTGTAAATAGATTGAAGAGCCGGAATTTCCAATCAAATTTAGAATCAAATTATTTAAGCATTTATCGAAAATTTTTAATTTCAAAAAATATGAAAAAATTTTTATTTACAGCTGGACTGGCAATGATGGTGATCGCTGCCAATGCGCAGACAATTAAGCCTGGTGTGGGACTTAATTTTGCTGACGTTTCCAATGTGAGCGACGTAACGGCCAACGGAAATACAGGTTGGCAAGTAGGTGGAAGTATTGCTTTTGGCAACAAGTTTTATTTTGAACCGGGTATCTTTTTTCAGTCAAAGTCAGCCGATTTTAAGTCAGATGATATCAATGACTTCGATGAGCTAAAAGCTCAATTCAGCGGATTCAGAGTTCCTGTTGTGGTCGGTTTGAATATCATTGGAAACGATGATTCTACGATCGCTTTACGTGTCTTTGGTGGTGGATCAGGATATTTCATCACGAATACCTCAGATGGTTTGAAGAACATTGATGTCAATAAAGCACAATGGGGCGTATTTGCAGGCGCCGGACTGGATTTTTGGATTTTGTTTCTAGATCTGAGCTATGAATGGTCAGTGACAGACATTCAGCAGGATATCACCCAAATTAATTTTGGTAAAACAAATGGTCTGTTCGCGACTGCTGGTTTGAGAATCAACTTGAGCAAATAATCTAGCCGAAGCACCACTATTCCGATTCATTTATAATCCGCCCGATTCTTTCTGGATGGATTTTTATTGATAGGGTAAAAGCTGAAAATTTTGATTTTTTATATCAGCAAATGAACTGGCAGCCTTATTTTCTTAGCTTTTAGAACTAGGGATCCGCAACAATTAAGTATGCCAAATCCCCAAATTATCTCTTGGCAATAGCAACAGATTTCATCTATATCTGCTTTCTGATGCTAAAGCAGAAAATCATATTTTCCAGTTTTAAAAGATTTGAATCATGAATTTTTTGATCGGTCATCCGGATGACGTCAATTTAAATTTACTTCTGTTTGCTCACTGTTAATCAGAAATTATACTAGGAAGCCCCTTATTTAATTTGAAATAAGGGGCTTCCTATAAAAGGATCTACTTCGATTTATCCATCGTATTCTTATTTTTCACGTACTTTTCAAGCCAGGTATCCATCTCCCAAAGCGTGTGGAGGATAGACTCTTGAGCAGCATAGCCGTGACTTTCATTTGGTAAGAAAACCAATCTGGCTATAGCGCCGTGACCCTTCAGTGCATTATAGTAGCGTTCTGATTGGATCGGGAAGGTGCCAGAATTATTATCTGCCTCTCCGTGGATCATCAGGATCGGAGTCTTCACTTTGTGTGCAAAAGAGAACGGAGACATATTAAAATAAACCTCAGGAGCTTCCCAATAGGTACGCTGCTCGTACTGGAAGCCAAATGGAGTCAGGGTACGATTATATGCTCCGCTCCGTGCGATTCCAGCGGCAAACAGATCAGTATGGGAAAGCAGGTTTGCAGTCATAAATGCACCATAGGAATGCCCACCCACTGCAATTTTCATCCGATCTCCAATTCCCATATCCACAATTTTGTCTATGGCAGCCTCTGCGTTCCAAACCAACTGTTCTAAGAAGTAATCATTTGGTTCTTTGTCACCTTCCCCTACAATTGGCATTTCAGTTTGATCCATAATTGCATAGCCGCGAGTCACCCAATAGATCGGTGATCCCCAATTTAGACGTGTAAAGGCATATTTAGAACCTCTAACCTGAGCAGCAACCTCTTTGGACTTATATTCTCGTGGATAGGCCCACATCAAAACGGGGAGCGTGCCGTCTTTGGCTGGATCATAGCCTACAGGGGTATAGATTACCGCTGAGAGATTTAATCCATCCTTTCTGGAATAGGTCACTTGCTGCTTTTGGATTCCTTTCAGCGATTCATAAGGGTGTACAAAATTCGTCACCTGCATTGGAGCTATTCGCTTTTTAGTATTTACCAGCCAATAGTTGGGCTGGATAGCTGTACTTTCTTTCAAAGTGATAAACTCCGAACCTGACTCATCGAGGACTTTTACTATGCGCTCATAATAGGGTGCTTGAGATTTCCAAAGGATGTTTTGGGCTTTGGTTTTAGTGTCAAAAGTGGAAAGGAAAGGCATATTCCCATCAGGTGATCCTCCTTGACTGGTCATGAATACCAAATCTCCATTTCTTAACAGTACATTTTTCCCAAATTGATTTTCTATAAAAAGTGGATCTCCCGGATCATTGTAAATATCATCAGAAGACCGCTCAATGATTAATCGTTTGGCTTGATTAGGGTTGGACGGATTGATGACAGATCTCATTTCTTTCCGACTTGCTGACCATTGTTCATTCATGATCGCAAAGTTGTCATCTGACCAAGCGATGCCAGCGAAACGATATGGCGTGGTAGCTAACTTTTTCTTCTCGCCGGCAAAAGGTGCGTCTAGTGTATAAATGATCTCCCGATCTTTCACCTCGTTTCTAGGATCACCTTCGTCTTGCGCCTCAACCCAGTAAAGTATTGCGCCTTTGTCAGCTCTCCAACTGATATTTCTTGGCCCAGTAACGGTCGCATCAAATCCAGTAGGTCGATTCTCATCCAAAGGAATCTGTGCCACGGTCTTCACTTTCTTCCCGGTTTTGTCCCAAACTTCTACGTCATAAGGGAATCTAGAAGCAGGTACCAAATAAGAGAAGGGCTTTTTTATTAGATCAACCATTAGGTATTTTCCGTCCGGAGAAAGATCCATAGACTTAATCATTCCAGAGGGGCCAATCGGTTTTTTATTCCCATTTAGATCGACAAGCATGATTTGAGAATCTATGAAAAAGGAGAATAGCTTTTCGTCATAAGGATTGCTCAACAAATCCTGGTAGGTTCGATTTGGAGAGGCTTCGCCTGTAGATTCTTGAATAATCGGCCCTGCTGGTGCGGAAGGCTTTTGGGGAATGTTCCCTCGGCTTGGATTTACTGCTTTGATGAGGATTTCATTTTCAGCAGTCCACACCATTGCGTTGCCATAGACTTCATTCAGAATAGGATTGGTCAGTTTTTTGGCTTCAAATGAAGTCATATCCACTACCCAAAGGCTAATTCCGTTCGCTTCGGTCAGGGTGAAAGCAAGGAATTTCTGATCTTTTGAAAGTGCAAATCCTCCCATGCTTGGGGTAGCTGGCAATCCTTTGATTTGAATTTCCTCACCACCACGAGTCATCTTAATTTTGACATTTTCAACTCCACGTCCACGGCTTGGTCCCGAGGTTGCCGGATTGATTCGAAGGCCGGCAATTCGGAGTTCGGGCTGTGAAAGCTCCTCGATACTCGGATTGTCGGCACGCTCAAGGAGCATCATCCAATCTCCATTTTTGCTAAAGCTTACAGCGGGTGTGCTCGGCGCATTCACCAAGTCAGCAATAGATTTTGACGGAGTTTGATAAGTAGTTTGAGCAATTGCAGAAAGGTTGGAAAACCCAACCAAAAAAATCGCTGTTAAGACTGTTCGATAAATTTGTATCATTTAAGATTCGTTTATTTAAAACCAATATAAAACCATACGAGCAGAATGTCTCCTAAAATTCACCAATGGTATGATTTCTACATAAATGAACGAGAAATAAAGATGAGAAATTAAAGGAAGAAGCCAAATGGAAAAAATCGCTAGACCTCTTAACAGATTAAAAAGAGATTACACAAAATCTATAGTAGTGTAGAACCAGAATATTTTCGTATTTTAAAACACATTTATAAATAAAAAATGGAGACTTACGGAAAGATATTATTGATCGCAATGCCAGCTTTTCTGGTACTGGTTCTATTGGAGAAATTGTATGGTTGGTATAAAAAGAATGACACCGTTCCCACGAATGATATGCTTTCCAGTATGAGCTCCGGGATTACCAATGTCACCAAAGATGTATTGGGGCTGAGCCTTGCTATTATTTCTTATGACTGGATAGTTAATCAGGTTGCTTTGACCAATGTAGATGCGGGTTGGCTTACCTTTTTGATTGCATTCATTGCCTTGGATTTTTCAGGCTATTGGGTACATCGGATCAACCATGAATACAATATTTTCTGGAATAACCATGTCATTCATCACAGTAGTGAGGAGTTTAACCTTGCATGTGCACTTCGTCAGAGTATCTCTTCTTTTATAAGAATATTTACTGTCTTTCTGTTGCCTGCGGCACTTCTTGGTGTGCCTACTGAAGTCATCGCTGTAGTAGGTCCAATTCATCTCTTCTCCCAGTTTTGGTATCATACGCAACATATTAAGCGGATGGGTTTTTTGGAGTATATCATTGTAACACCAGCACACCATCGTGTGCATCATGCGATCAATCCAATTTATTTAGATAAGAACTATGGCCAGATTTTTATTTTTTGGGATAAGCTTTTTGGAACATTTCAAGAAGAATTGGAAGAGGTGCTGGAGGTTTATGGTGTCACTAGCCCGGTCAGAACCTGGAATCCAATAAAGATCAATTTCATGCATCTCTGGTTTTTGACTAAAGATGCATGGAGAGCGGCTAAGTGGGAGGATAAATTCAAAATTTGGTTTATGCCATTGGGATGGAGACCACTGGATGTAGCTGAAAAATTCCCAGTGGAGAAGACTGAAGATGTCTATCAAATTGAAAAATATAACCCCCATCTCTCCCCAAAACTACATCTTTGGACTGTTTTTCAATTTATGATGCTTGTATTTTATGTTTTCTATATGTTCGGGAACATAGCTACCATTGGTTCTCCGGGAATCTTTATCTACGGAGCATTTATCTTCTTGACTGTGTATGCTTATACAGAGTTGATGGATAAAAATTCTAAATCTTGGATATGGGAAAGTATAAAGAGTATTGTAGGCATAGCTATTATTATCAGTACTGGTGATTGGTTTGGTTTGAATACTTCCATTTCTTTCGGGTCAATCTTGATCATGACAATCCTTATTCTCTCTCCATTAATTGTTATTTGGTTTTGTAGAACGGAGGTTCTTTCCACAGAAGATGAAAAAAAGCTAGTAAGGATTTCCTAAAAATTCATCTTCAGGCTCTTCAGGCAAATACCTAATTAGTAATTTACCTAGAATTGAAAGGGTCATATCAAGTCCTTCCCCTTGTTAAAATTGTCTACTTGAATCCATCTTTAACAGATACACTATTAGGTGAAATGAGTGTTTGCTTTGCTACATGTTTCGGAATAAACTGATACTTTGATTTGAAATTAAATTCTCTACGCAGGAGCGGTGGCCAAGAGCCTTTCCCGAAGGATTTCGTAAGGAATCTAAAGAAATAAATCAGCATTAAGTTTGGAAACGAGCAGGACTACGTATACTCATACTAGGAAATGCTACTATTCACAATTATGTCAGTAGCCTTATTTTCTTTTCCCGTTGGGAGACAGAAATGGGCATTTTTATTGGATTTAATCAATGCTAAATTGCTTATGTCTGTTACTTGTAGCGAAGAGTACAGACATATTTGGGGATTAAATTTTAACGTAACGGAGCTCTTTATTGAATTAGAAAATGGCATAAAAAAAACCTTGGCTGGAATACAGCCAAGGTTTTTTATGTTGGTACAGAAATTTACTTTCCTTTCTCTCCAATCGAAATCATCGCACATCTGAAACCGATATCATTGGTAGCGGAGTCCTGATGCATAAATCTTCGCGTACCAGGAACCAACCAATAAGTAACATCTCTCCAAGAACCTCCTTTATACACACGGTGTTCATCTGTAATCATTGAAGTCTGATAGGTATCAGCCTCATCAAAAACTCCTGAATTTCTAACTGGGTTGAGGTCGTCAAAGTCTTGGAATGAAAGTGGACGATAAATGTCCTGAACCCACTCGTTCATATTTCCTGCCATGTGATATAAGCCAAAGTCATTTGGAGCCATATCATAAACATTAGTAGGGATGATTTCTCCATCATTTTGCTGACTACCCGCGATTCCACCGTAGTCACCGCGACCTCTTTTAAAGTTGGCTAGCAAGTCACCTTGCTTGCCTTTACGATTTACATTATATGGATTTCTCACTCCTCTTCCGTCCCATGGATAAATTCGACCGTACTCCTGATTTTCATCTAAGTATTGTGTGCCAATCATTGCTTTCGCTGCATACTCCCATTCGGCTTCACTAGGGAGTCGGTAATCAGCCAATGCTACGCCTCGCTCAATTAACTGAGTTTTAGAAAATGTGGAATCGATTCCTCTTTCCTTTCTCACCAGTTCCTGAACAAAATCAGTTCTCCATTTTGAATAGATTTTTGCTTGACTCCAGGAGACGCCTGCAACCGGATAGAAATTGAATCCAGGGAATCTGAAATAATAAGATTGGTACATATCGTTGAATGACATCGCACCTTTCCATACATCTTCAGCAGGCTCTAATTTTATCAATGAGTCCGCGCTCACTTTCTTCTTCATGTCAAAAAGAAATTCACGGTAATCATTATTGGTGATTTCTGTTTCATCCAAATAGAAGTTAGAAACCGTGACAGTCCGCTCTTGGTTATCTCGGAATGCCATGATATCCTCTTCCTGCGAACCTAAAACCGCTCTACCACCTTGGATAAATCTCAAGTTCGGACCGGGAATTTGCTCCGCATTTTTGGCCACAAAAAAGCTTGTCGAATCATTTTCTTCAAATGAGAATTCCTGACCAGTTGTAGCACTTTTCTTACCGGGATTATTTGCAGATCTTCTCCCATAGCCAGGAGTTTTATTACAAGAAGTCAAAATAGAACTTCCGATAATTACGAAAGTTGCTACCCACATTCCACATGATTTGTCACTTAGGCGCATATAAGTGTTCGTTTAGTTCTAGTTTATCGCTGCAATGTAAAAGCATTGTTAACGACTTACAATGATTTTCAAAAAGGCAAAAACTCTTAAAAGCTTTAAAAACCTTTTAATTGATTGTTGCTGAGAGATTAGGAGCTAAAAAAGCGCAAAATTTATGCCAGCAAAATTTATACTTTTTTAAGAATTAACCATTTCATTCAGTTTGATTTGTGCTTTTGAAATACTCGTAACTCCTGATAAAGTAAGAATTAAACGATTTTTGTATTCCTTTATTTTACAAACCTTAGAATGCAGCTGCGCAAAGCGCATAATTTTCTGAAAAATCTCAGAGGAATAAAAGTCATTACGAGCCGAGGGTAGCAAATAACATTTCATTTGATTGCCTTTGAGCATTAATTTTTCAACACCCAATTTTTCAGCTTTCCATCTTAAGCGAACTGTTTCCAATAGATCTGCTACTTCAGTTGGAAGCGGACCAAACCTGTCCAAAAGACTTGAAGAGAATTTATTTAATCCCTCTTCATTTTTTATCGCATCCAATTTTGAGTAGAGCCCCAATCTCTCGCTGATGTTTGCGACATACTCCTCAGGAATCAATAATTCCAAGTCGGTCTCTATCGTACAATCCTGAACGAGGATTTTCACTTTCTCAGCAAGATCAACTTCAAATAGGGCTGCAAACTCATTTTCTTTTAATTCTTGTACAGCTTCATCGAGGATTTTGTGATACATCTCAAATCCAAGATCGGTGATGAAACCGCTTTGCTCCGCACCCAAAAGATTACCTGCACCACGAATATCAAGGTCTTTCATTGCTACTTTGAATCCATCTCCCAAATCAGAAAATTCTTCTAGCGTCTGTAATCTCTTCCTTGCTTCAGAAGTAAGTCCTGACAGGGGGCTGGTAAGCAGGTAGCAGAAGGCCTTTTTATTACTTCTACCCACACGACCTCGCATTTGATGCAAATCGCTCAAACCGAACATGTGAGCTCTATTAATTAAAATCGTATTAGCATTCGGGATATCTAGTCCTGATTCGATGATGTTAGTCGACACAAGAACATCGTACTCATGATTGATAAAATCTACCATGATTCTTTCTAGCTTCTTTCCGTCCATCTGTCCGTGTGCGCCAGCCACTCTTGCGTCCGGAACAAGTTTCATGATCAAATTTGCTATCGAATCAATCTCCTCGACTCTGTTGTGAACAAAGAAAACCTGCCCTCCACGGCGTAGCTCATAAGAAATTGCATCACGGATCACCACTTCTTGGAAAGTTTGTACTTCTGTAGTCACCGGTTGGCGATTTGGGGGTGGCGTTGCAATGATGGATAAATCTCTCGCCCCCATCAGAGAAAAATGTAAAGTCCTTGGAATTGGTGTAGCGGTCAAGGTTAGCACATCTACATTTATCCGAAGGTTTTTAAGCTGATCTTTTACTTTTACACCGAATTTTTGTTCTTCATCTATGACAAGCAATCCGAGATCCTTGAATACGATGTCTTTGTTGACGATTTTATGTGTACCAATCAATATGTCAATCTCTCCGGATTTCACTTGAGCCACGATGTCTTTAATCTCTTTTGCCGTGCGAAAGCGATTGATATAGTCTACTTTCAAGGGTAGGTCATTCAACCTTTCCTTGAAAGTATGAAAATGCTGCATCGCCAATATTGTAGTTGGAACCAATATCGCTACCTGTTTGCGATCATTTACTGCTTTGAAAGCAGCCCGGATTGCTACCTCAGTTTTCCCAAACCCAACATCCCCGCAGACTAATCGGTCCATTGGATAAGATTTTTCCATATCCGATTTGACATCTTGTGTGGCAATTGCCTGATCCGGCGTATCCTCGTAGATAAAAGAAGATTCCAGTTCGATCTGTAACACTGAGTCTCTGGTAAATGCAAACCCTGAAGCTGCTCTCCGCTTTGCATAGAGGGCTATAAGATCTTTAGCAATATCCCTTACCTGCTTTTTGGCCCTGCTCTTTTTATTTTCCCATTCGGGCGAGCCCAGTTTTGACATGGCTGGTGCCATTCCTTCCTGACCGGAATATTTAGAAATCTTATGCAGCGAGTGAATGTTTACATAAAGCAAGTCATCATCTCGAAAGATCAACCGAACAGCCTCTTGCTTTTTTCCAGAAACATCTACTTTTTCCAATCCTGCAAACCTTCCTACACCGTAGTCAACATGAACAATAAAATCACCTGGATGAAGGGCTTTTAGTTCTTTTATTGTAAGTGCTTTTGATTTGCTTGCCCTGGTTCGAGTTTTATAGCGATGATATCGCTCAAACAATTGATGATCCGTGAAGCAGGCTATTTTTGATTGTCGATCTTCAAATCCTTCGCGCAAGCCGAGTAATATGTTTTGTATTTGAAGTGTTGGGTCTAATTCTTTGAATATCCCAATCAGGCGATCGATTTGCTTATCGTTTTCTGCGGTGAGGATATTTGTGAATCCGCGCTTTTCATTTTCAGATAGCTGAACAACTAGTAAATCAAAATTCTTATTGAATGATGGTTGGGGCTGACTTTCCCAAACAAATGATTTTGAATGGTCAAGGTAAAATTGCCTGCCAAATTCGATTCTGGAAAAGCGTTTTGATTGCTCAGAGAAATCATCTCCTGTTTCGAACAAGTCGGCAGGCCGGAGAACCAGTTTGTCATTTTTGGTTTTTTGTACTATCTGGTCAAATTCTTTGGCAGCCTTGTGAAAGCATTCAGTCATCACGTCTTTTGTAAGCTGGAAATCTTTGATCCAAATCCTGGTCTCTTCAGGTAAGAAGCCTAAAAATGATTGACGGACTTCCTGAAGAAGGCGAGTTTGAATATTTGGAATTAATGAAATCTGATCAACAGTTTCTATCGAAAGTTGAGTTTCCGGGTCAAAAGTCCGAATACTCTCAATTTCCTTTCCAAAAAGCTCGAGTCGATAAGGACTTTCATTGGAAAACGAAAAAACGTCCAAGATTCCCCCACGCATGGCAAATTGACCTGGTTCATAAACAAAATCTGTACGCTCAAAATCATAACTCTGGAGTAATTCAGATACAAACTCCATATCTACTTTTTCGCCTACCCTTGCTACAAACGTATTTTCAATCAGTGAGCGCTTGTTAATTACTCGTTCATAAAGTGCTTCGGGATAAGTTATGATTACCCTAGATTTATTTAATGCAGTCAAAATGTTATTGAGCAGTTCAGCCCTGATTAGGACGTTTGCGTTATCCACCTCTTCATAGTGATAGGCCTTCTTAAAACTTGAAGGAAAAATCATATGCTCTTCAGTTTGAAGCAAATTCTGAAGATCAGAATTTAAATAAGCTGCTTCTTCTTTATCTTGGGCAATTAAAAGATGAACTCCGCCTTTGGTTTTATAGAGTGCACTAAACAGTACCATGTCAAGGCTTCCTGTCAGACCTTTCAATTGGATAGTATTTTTCCCTTGTTGCATGATCTCATGTGCAATCGATTGGAAAAAAGGGTCGGCTTGATATAGTGAAAGAAAGTCTTGGTGATCCAAGGATATGGGATTTTGAGAAATATTATTCTGCTAAGTTACGGCTTTATTGAATTATGGGTGCTTCATTAACCTAGGATTACTTTTTTCTGAACCTATGGTTACTAAAAATGTTTCTAAAAATATGACAAATTCTAGTGCACAATTGAGTTGGTTCCAACGCGTGGAGCGAATGCATCCCTATGAGACCTTGCTTTACCTGGGAATTATTGGAAGTGGAATAATCTTTATTTTTCTGGTTCTTGCATTTTTGTTTTCTGGACTCAATCAACTAGCTGGATTAAATAAACATATTCCAATCGCTTTTTTGATTTCTACTTTTCTACTGATTTTGAGTAGTTATACTGCGACTCAGATGCGTCTGTATTATCAAGAAGAACGAACAGATCGTTTGATTTCTTCACTGAGGAATACCTTAGTTTTGGGAATTATTTTCACCTCGTTGCAATTTATTGGATGGTATGAACTCAACCAGATGGGAGTTGATTTTCAAGGTATACCCAGCGGAAGCTTTCTGTATTTACTTTCTGGGATTCATATATTTCACCTAGTAGGAGCTATGATATTTGCAGCTATCTTATTGATTCAAATCCGAAATCAGAAGGCCGATGATATCCAAAATCTGATCCTGATCACCAACCCATACGAAAAAATGAGGATCCGGCTATTTACTTTCTATTGGCATTTTATGGACTTGGTATGGTTAATTCTTTTTGTGCTCTTTGTACTGAGTTTTTGATATTGTCTCTATGAAATTAATTATAATAACAACTGTCAATCAATCCTACTTGCAAGTGAAAGCAGGATTTAATGAAACACTTTTCAAGGAACTCAGTCCACCCTTTCCCCCAGTGAAACTACTTCGGTTCGATGGGTCTACCAAAGGAGACTTAGTCACCCTTGAATTGAATTTTATTTTTTTCAAGCAAAAATGGACCAGTGAAATTGTTGCTGATCTGACTGATGAAAATGAGTTTTATTTCATCGATAAAGGGATTCAACTTCCTTTCTTCCTGAAAAAATGGACACATAAACACCGTATTCTGAAAGATGGGGAAAAATCAATAATCAGAGATGAAATTGATTATGAAGCACCGTTTGGGTTGCTCACTTGGCTCCTATATCCTACTCTATTTTTACAGTTTGCTTATCGCAAGCCTATTTACAAAAAGATTTTTTCCTAATGTAAAGTTAGGTTGTCACAGTTTTCAATTTCACAATCACCGTATAGAACTAATGAATGACTCGTTATCGTTGAGTGAAGAGACTTCCCAATTGCCTCTTTAATCTCATTAATTTTGGGGTCAGAAAATTCTCGGATTTTACGGCACTGGTTACAGACATGATGATCGTGATGTTTGTAAGTTAAGGCTTGTTCATAGAGGGCAACTTTATCTTTAAACTGATGCTTCACTGCCAAACCACTCTCTACCAATAGATCCAAGGTGTTATAGATAGTAGCTCGACTGATTGTATATCCTTTATTTCTCATACTCAAGAAAAGCCCCTCCACATCCATATGCTCATCTTCCGGAAGAGAATAAAGTTCATCGATTACAGAGAATCGTTCTGGCGTTTTCCTGCTTCCTTGTTTGAGTAAAAAGTTTTCAAATATTTTCTTTGCTTTTTCTATTAGTGCTTTATCTGCCATATTTTTAATAATTGCTTTAATTAAAGATGATCGTTTCTTTATTTTTCGGCAAACTGTAAATCCAAAGTTGGCTAATTTGGTTTCATTCTAATTAAGATTCATTTAAAAAACAATTGCAGAAATCTGGATTAAAATAAAACTTGTATATTGAAATGGGCCCAAAATGCTCAAAAATCAATGTCAAATAAGATAGCGCTCATATGTTTGTTCTTAACTATCCTTCACAGTTCAGGAGGAGCTCAGGTGCCTGGATTTTTTTTAAAGGAAGATAAACGAAAAGCCACTTTGCCTTTCTATTCCTCCAATAGCTTAATTATTGTACCTGTTTCTGTTAACGGGAATCCACCGATTAATTTTATGATTGATACGGGCGTAAGAGCAAATATTCTTTTCAGCAAAAGGCTTGGAGACGACCTCGGATTGAAGTACACGAGACGTCTGAGTTTGGTTGGCGCGGATGGTATATCCAGTCTTATGGCATCTGTCTCAGCTTTAAATCAGCTTGATCTTGGCCCAATCATAGGCAATTTTCAAAATTTATTAGTCTTGGAGGAAGATTTTTTTGAATTGGAATCTGTGATCGGAGTACCGGTTTACGGGATTATCGGCTACGAATTTTTCAAATATAACCCTGTTAAGATCAATTATGACGACGGGAAACTGGACTTTTATAAACGTACAGCCATGAAACGGAGACCTTTTTTTTATAAGGAATTGGCGATGGCAATTGAGGATAATAAACCCTATATCCTGACTAAAGTCAAACAGAAAGGAGGAAAAACAATCAATTCAAAACTGCTCATTGATACAGGTGCTAACCATGGCCTGTTACTTAATCGAGAGACGTCTGAGGATATAGTTGTGCCCCCACTTTTTATTGAATCGGAAATAGGGCAAAGTCTTGGGGGACTACTTTATGGGCTTATCGGTAGAGTAGAACATCTCAAAATCAAGCAGCTTAAATTTGAAGACGTGCTTACCTCCTATCCTGATACTACGGCATTTAGTTATGTGATCAAAGATTCAGGCCGACAGGGAAGTCTCGGTTCTGAAGTCTTAGGTCGGACAAAGATTATTTTCGACTATCCCCGAGAGCGAATGTTTATCAAAAAGGCAAATAACTTCTACACACCATTTGAATTTGACATGAGTGGACTGACATTGAAAAAAGTACTTGCTGATCAAACTCGAATATTTATTTCCGACGTCAGAGAGGGATCCCCGGGATACGAGGCCGGCATCTTGCCTTTTGATGAAATCACATCAATCAACAAAATACCGATTTTTATTTGGGAGCTGTCAGAGGTCAATAAGTTATTTCGCTCACAGGAGGGCAGAGTGATCCAATTACAGGTGAGGCGATATGATCCTTTTGATTCTAAAAAGTGGGAAAATATTAAAGTCCTGATCAAGCTTCGGAAACAGATTTGAGCCAAAAGCACTCCTAATTAATTTAAAATGAATAATTTTAAATTTTAGGAACCAACAAACTTCTTGTCATTTGAATCGTCTTATGTAAGATTCAAAACCCCAATCGTATGAAAAAAATATTAATTCCAATTTTGGTTTTAGTTGTAGTAGGTATTTTTATCTATACCAAAGCCGTAGGATCTTTCAATCAATTTGTCACTCAAGACGAAGTAGTAAACGGAACCTGGGCAGAAGTGGAAACGCAATATCAAAGACGTGCAGATTTGATTCCAAATTTGGTCAGTACTGTAAAGGGCTATGCGGAATTTGAGCAAGAAACACTGACCGGAGTGATCGAAGCAAGATCAAAAGCAACTTCGATGACTATTGATCCGACTAACCTTACCGAGGAAAACTTAGCACAGTTCCAACAGGCTCAAGATAAACTTTCGGGAGCCTTGAGCAGATTGCTTGTGACTGTAGAGCGATATCCTGACCTTAAGGCAAATCAAGGCTTCCTCGAGCTACAAGCTCAACTGGAAGGCACCGAAAATAGAATTGCGGTAGCGAGAAGGAACTTTAATCAGTCCGTGGTGACTTATAATCTGAATATCCGCACCTTCCCAAACAACATGTTTGCCGGTTGGTATGGATTTGAGTCAAAAGGCACATTCGAAGCATCCGCAGGTGCCGAAAATGCACCAACTATTGAATTTTAATTAAAAATCATGGCTGAGAAATCATTCTCACCAGCTGATCGAGAAGCAATAAAAGCTGCAATCCGATCAGCTGAATTACGTACTTCAGGAGAAATTCAAGTCCACATCGAAAACCGCTGTAAAGGTGATTTGATGGATCGCGCAGCCGAGCTGTTCGAAACCTTGAAAATGTACCAGACTAAGGATCGGAATGGAGTGCTCTTCTACCTTGCGGTCGTGGATCATAAGTTTGCGATCCTCGGAGATGCCGGAATCAATCAAGTAGTTGAAAAAGATTTTTGGGAAAGCACCAAAGAGAAAATGGCCGGCTATTTCAAGAATGGCGAATTTACACAGGGACTTATTGAGGGAATTACGATGGCTGGGGAAAAACTCAGCAATCATTTCCCCTACGATGAAGATTCCGATCAAAACGAATTACCCGATGAAATCTCTTTTGGAAAATAAGAGCTTAGGACTTTTCCTCATTGCTTTTTCTCTTTTGTATAATCCATTGCTCTTCGCGCAGGACTTTCCGCCTGCACCAAACCCTCCGAAATTAGTCAACGATTTCACTCAGACCCTTAGCAGTTCCGAAATCGCACAACTAGAAAGTAAACTTGTCGCCTATAATGACAGCACCTCCACTCAGATAGCGATTGTGATTATGAAGTCAGTGGGTCAATACGACATTTCTGATTATGCATTTCAGCTCGGAGAAAAGTGGGGAATTGGCAGATCACAGGATAATGGAATTCTGATTCTAGCAGCCATGGAAGACAGGGATGTATTCATAGCCACTGGCTACGGGATGGAAGGAGCGGTACCTGATGCATTAGCTAAGCGGATCGTCAGTAGTCTGATTATTCCCAATTTTAAGACTGAGGAATATTACAAGGGGTTTGATAAGGCGACGGATATGATCTTCAAGCTGGCTTCAGGAGAATATACTGCTGAGGATGTACAGGAAAATGGTAACAGTGGAGGCGGATTATTTATCCTGTTTATCTTTATCTTTTTCTTTGTGATTTTACCATTACTTCGTAATCGAAACGACAATAATAATCATATGGGAGGCAAAAGTGGAGGAGTTGATCTTTTGACTACTATCATGCTGGGTAGTTTGCTAGGTAGGGGAAATGGAGGAAAATTCGGAGACTTTTCCTCCGGTCGTGGATCTTTTGGCGGTGGTGGTGGTGGCGGTTTTGGGGGCTTCGGAGGCGGATCCTTTGGGGGCGGTGGAGCTGGTGGAAGCTGGTAATAGAGTTGATAAGCTTTAAAGAAGAAACAGCTTACTTTTACAAAAAAGTGAGCTGTTTCTTTGTTTTTTAAACCACAAAGAGGACTAGGGTTTCTTCTCTACCATGAATGAGAACACTCGCAGCAGCCAAGGAAAATCGAGTGAGCGGTAATTTTTAATCGTAAAGTTCCCTCAGGTTTCCTAAAGCGAAGCAAAGTAAAATCATGGGTGAAACTGTCTCCTGAATCAATGCTGCAGTACCGAATAGCTTAAAATAGGGATCTAGTAACAGTAAAATCTACTCAGGTCTCACAAAGTGAATCACCAGGCAGGCCAGTATTTTTCACAGATTCACAAGAAAAATATTCTTTTATAATGGGGATTAAATGATACGTACTGCTCCTCATTTTATACTTCTAAGCATATGAAAACTAGACTGTTTATTTTTTATTCATAGATTAGACATTGCGGTTTCTTATATCAAAGGAATAAGAATCGGAGCACCAAGAACTAAATTTTATTTGCTGGTTTGAATAAAATTTAGCTTCTTAGTCTGAATTTTAATTACTACGACTATGATTAAGAAAAATGTAATCAGTGTAGCCTTTATAGCCTGCATGTGTTTTAGTTCATTTTTAGTTACTGCGCAATCTGAATACAAGACTGCAGCTGGGCTTTCCTTGGATTTTGGATCAGGGGGAACTTTCGTGGGACCTTCTCTCAAGCGTTTCTTTACGGAAAGAAGTGCTGGAGATGTTGAATTACTCTTCGGTACTAATATCACCATGGTCAATCTGCTCTACCAATACCACGGGGATATCGAAAATGCAGTAGGCCTGAAATGGTATGCAGGCATTGGGCCTTCTATACTATTAGGATCTGGGGGAGGTTCTGGTATTGCAGTTCGACCACTTGTGGGGATGGATTACAAGTTTAAAGATGTCCCGCTTTCACTTGCGCTCGATTGGAGACCCTTCATAGACATTGGCGGTGTGGACGGGTTTCTACCCGGACGATTTGGTCTGGGCTTTAGATATGTAATTAAGTAGCCTCGAACTTTTGATAGAAGAAATTTGCAATACAGTCAGTCAAAAAAACTTAGGGCTGTTTTAGCCCTATTTGTCACAGTTAAGTCTTTGCAGAATACACTTGGTCAAAGATTCTGTAACATTCAGATGGAGCGAGTAAGCCGAGCTAATAAGCTGAACATTCAAGCAGGTTGCTATTCTGTAAAGCAATCTACTTTTTTTGTTCCGGTCCCTTAAAGTAAATCTGATTCCAAATCCCGACTTGTTTGATTAGGTTAGTGAAATGATTTCAGTTTCAGAAGCCCTAGTCCTTGTTGACCAGCATACCCAAGCCCAATCAGTAGAAATGATTCCCCTTGATTTGGCAATGGGGAGTACCTTGGGCTCGGATATTTATGCCCCGATTAATTTGCCTTCCTTTCGTCAATCCTCAATGGATGGATACGCTTTTATCCACGATGGCCAGTCTGAATTGAAACTCATTGGGGAGTCTAAGGCTGGAGATTTTCAAAATTTTTCTATAAAAAAAGGAGAAGCAGTACGGATTTTTACAGGCGCACTAGTTCCTGATCAGGCGGATACGGTGGTCATGCAGGAGCATGTCGAGCAAACGGAAAATGGAATCAGAATTCTGAAAATGCCTCCGCAAAACTTTAATGTTCGACCAATTGGAGAGCAGATCAAAGCAGGAGATATTGCTCTAAAAGTAGGGACTCGAATCAATGTCCCCATAATCGGGTTTCTGGGAGGATTTGGGTTAAAAGAGGTTCCGGTAATCCGAAAACCCAGTGTTTCGATTTTGGTCACCGGGAATGAAATTCAATCCGGGGAGGAGCAATTGGATCCTGGAAAAATCTTTGAAAGCAATTCGCTGATGCTGAAGATAGCCTTAGAATCCATGGGTATTGTAGTCAGTCAAGTGCTGACTGCCTCCGATAGCCAAGTCGATACGAGGAAAGCCATTGAAACCGGTTTGGATTCAGATGTATTGATCATCTCGGGAGGAATCTCTGTCGGAGACTATGATTTTGTCAAAGAAGGGTTGGAAAACAACGAGGTTGAAGAAGTCTTTTATAAGGTGAATCAAAAGCCGGGGAAACCTTTTTGGTTTGGCAAAAAGGGTCAAAAGTACGTTTTTGCTTTGCCGGGAAATCCTGCCTCTACACTGATGTGTTTTTTAGTCTACGTTGCTCCTGCAATTCAAAAAATGCAGTCTGGAATGCCAATTGGACTTTCCCTTCAACAAGGCACATTAGCGGCGTCTATCCAAAATAATTTTGGAAAAACACTTTTCCTATTGGCGAAAGAAGAAAACGGATCTATCGAATTATTACCTAAACAAGCCTCGAGCATGTTGATTTCATTTAGTATGAGCAATGCAATCCTGGTCTTTCCAGCCGAATTGGAAGAGTTGAAATCAGGCGAAATTGTCAACTATTTCCCAATCAACAGAAGATAACATGTTAACAGCAGATCCTGTTTTCATGATTTCTTTTTCACTGATTCTTGCGGTAGTCGCTTTTCTCTATGGAAGTGTGGGTCACGGTGGAGCCAGTGGCTACCTTGCTTTGATGGCACTGTTTGGGTTTTCACTTTTGGTGATGAAGCCGACCGCTTTAATTCTGAATATTTTCGTATCTGGAATTTCATTTTACTTTTTCCGGGCCAATAAATTCTTCAATTGGAAGCTCTTCTATCCTTTCGCCATAACTTCCATTCCCGCTGCGTTTATTGGAGGAGGGATTGCAATCAACCCCACGCTTTACAAGCAGCTCCTTGGTGTATTTCTGTTTTTGGCTATTCTGAGGATCTTAGGATTATTTGGAAAAGCTACTTTAAAGCAAAATCAGCAAGTAAATATTCCATTGGCATTGGCAGTAGGGCTGGGAATCGGGTTTTTCTCCGGAATGATTGGAATTGGAGGAGGGATCATTCTCAGTCCGGTGATTTTGCTTTTGGGCTGGGGAAATTTAAAAGAATCGGCAGCGGTTTCAGCCTTATTTATTTTTGTCAATTCGGTCTCAGGGGCACTGGGTTTTGTGGTAGGTGGAGGCGAAATCCCCAACGAAGCCCTTTATTTGATACCCTCGGCACTTATTGGAGGTACTTTAGGATCCTATTACGGCAGTAGTAAGTTTTCATTTCCAGTGCTGAAATACATGTTATCGGCAGTACTTTTCATTGCATTTATTAAATTGATGACTTTTTAACTTTGAAAACCCTATTTTTAACAGAAAATCCCAACCGCTTTCAATAGGTAAAATGGCCAAAGTCAAATATTTCGGAATACTAGCAGAGAATGTAGATCAAGCGCAAGAAGAAGTAAAGGTTGACTCAGAGAATTTGGAAGAGCTTGTAGCTCAGCTGAAGGAAAAGCATTCGTTGGAGGCATATGATTTTCAGATCGCAGTGAACAGAAAAATCATTTTAGACTTGAGTGTCTTTAAGGTAAGGGATTCTGACGAAATTGCTTTTTTACCCGCATTTGCAGGAGGATAAATGGATTACAGCAGACAAACTATATTGCCACAATGGGATGAAGCCGCACAGCAAAAACTGAAGAATTCCAAGATTCTTATAGTGGGAGCAGGTGGTTTGGGAGCTGCAATTCTTCCCTATTTGGCTGCAGCCGGAGTGGGACAGCTAGGAATCATCGACGGGGATCGGATCGAAGCATCCAATCTTCCCCGACAGGTAATCTATTCTGAATCTCAAATTGGAAGTCTAAAGGCGGAAGTTGCATCTGCATATTTGAAAAGTCGGTATTCGGAACTGAGTCTTGTGAGTTATACTGCCTTCCTAAATGAAACTAATGCTTCTGAAATCATCCAAAATTTTGACCTCCTTATAGATGCCACCGATGATATAGCTACGCGCTACTTGATTGATGAGGTATGCCTCGCAGCTGGAATTCCATGGGTTTATGGCTCTATCCATCAGTTTGAAGGTCAGGTTTCTGTTTTCAATTTCAATAATGGTCCTGGCTATCGTGATCTATTTCCGATCCAAAGCCGATCCGCAATCACTTGCTCCGAAGCTGGAGTTTTGGGGCCGACGGTTGGTTTGATAGGAATGCTTCAGGCCAATGAAGCGCTGAAAATAATTGCCGGTATTGGAGTATCCCTATCTGGGAAACTGCTGATTTATAACCTACTTACTAATAGTCAGGATATTTTTGAGATTAGTAAGAAGCAAGCAAATCCTTCCGAAGAGCATAAGTTTAGACCAAGTTTTATTTCAATAGCGGATGCCATTCAATCTCAAGCGATCCTTTTAGACGTACGCACTTTCGGTGAACTGCCTGAAGTTGTCCACAAGCGAAATATTCAAATTCCGCTCGCTGAGCTTGTGGATCGCTGGCAAAATCTAGATCTTGACCAAGAATTGGTAATCTTTTGCCAAAGTGGTGCTCGAAGTGCTCAGGCCGCAGAATTATTAAATGGCCTGGGTTTTCAAAAAATTAAATTAATCAAAGGTGGAGCCAAAGAACTAGCAGAAAAATTGATCTATGAAAAAGACATTTCTTGAAGGAGCGATTTCCTCCGATTTCATTGGAGATTCAATAGCCAAGCATCAAGGCAAGCATAGCATTGGTGCGCATAATATTTTTCTGGGCCAAGTCAGAGCAGATGAAAGCGATGGGCAAAAAGTGGTGGCCATCGACTACACAGCTTACGAAGAGATGGCCAACGAAAAACTCCATGAGATTCGTGAAGCCGCGTTTGAAAAATATGACTTGACTTGCTTACATATTTACCATAGCCTTGGTAAAGTAGCGGTGGGGGAAATATGCTTTTTTGTTTTTGTCTCTGCCAAAAGGAGAAAGCAGGTCTATGAAGCAACCGAATACCTTGTGAATCAAGTGAAGGAGCAAGTACCAATCTTCGGAAAGGAGATTTTTGAGAATCAAGATTTCCAATGGAAAGTAAATAGTTAAGAAATGGTTGACATTACCCATAAAATAACTACCCTACGAGTAGCTACTGCAAAGGCAATCGTAAGTGTGAGTAGCCCAGAGACTATTTTGGCCGTCACAGAAAATCGTGTGCCCAAGGGGAATGTCTTTGAGATGGCGAAAGTCGCCGGACTATTTGCGGTGAAAAATACACATCTGGCTATTCCTGACTGCCATCCACTTCCTATCGAGTACACCGCTGTGGACTATCAGATCGAAGGACTTGAAATTCATATTTTCATTACTGTAAAGACCATCTATAAAACAGGCGTAGAGGTTGAAGCCATGCATGGTGCATCGGTAATCGCGCTGACGATCTACGATATGCTTAAGCCGATTGATAAGGGAATCGTGATACGCGAGGTAGGTTTGGTGGAGAAAACAGGAGGAAAAAGCAGTTTCAAAAGACAAGATCCGAGCACCATTACGGCAGGAGTAATAGTCTGCTCAGACTCGATCTCGGCTGGAGAAAAAGAAGATGGTGCTGGAAAAGCGATTATTGAAAAGCTAAAATCTCAGGGCGTAGAAATCAAATACTATTCGGTCGTTCCGGATGAAATTGACAAAATAAGAATACTGACGCTCGATCTCTGTGATCAGGTGCAGCTGCTGATTTTTACAGGGGGAACTGGGCTTTCGCCAAGGGATGTGACGCCGGAAGCATTGGAACCCATATTGGAGCGTCGGATTCCGGGAATTGAGGAGGCCATTCGCAGCTATGGACAACAAATCATGCCCTATGCAATGCTATCCAGATCAGTGGTTGGTACGATCGGGAATTGCCTGATTTTGGCTTTACCCGGTTCAACAAAAGGAGCTTCGGAATCCATAGATGCTGTTTTCCCGTATTTGCTCCATGTATTTAAAGTTTTAAAGGGAACAACCCACTCCGCAAATGACTGACCAACGCAAAGAATTAATCGATGAATTTGGTAGGAAGCATGACTACCTCAGGATCTCTCTGATCGAGAAGTGTAATCTAAGATGTACCTATTGCATGCCGGAGCATGGAATTCCACTTTCACCGGCAAAGGAAATAATGACAGCGGAAGAAATCGGCAAATTTGCCGAGATTTTTGTAGGATTTGGAGTGAAAAAGATTCGACTAACCGGAGGAGAACCTCTACTTCGGAAAGACTTTGCAGCTATCGCGAGACTATTGGCAGCTTTCCCTGTAGAGCTATCCATAACCACCAACGGAATGCTACTCGATCGAAATATTAAGCTCTTGCAAGGTCTCGGGATCAAGCACCTGAATTTCAGTTTGGATACCTTGAAGGAAAGCAGATTTGCAGAAATGACCCGTCGTACCGGTTTCCGGAAAACTATGGAAAATTTTCATTTGGCAATCGAGGAGCAATTCCAGCTGAAAATTAATTGTGTCTTGATGAAGGGAGAAAATGATGACGAGATCGTAGACTTTATACGATTGACGAAAGACTTGCCTATCTCCGTAAGATTTATCGAGTTTATGCCTTTCGACGGGAATAAATGGAATAAATCCAAGCTGGTTTCTGAGGCTGAAATATTATCCCAAGTCGAGTTGGAATTTGGTAAGACCAATCTGATCGCGTTGCCAGATGAAAAGAATCTTACCGCCAGAAAATTCAAGATTGAAGGTTTTCAAGGTGAATTTGGGATCATCAGTTCGGTGACTAATCCTTTTTGCGGTACTTGTAATCGTATTCGACTTACAGCCAATGGCCGAATAAAAAATTGTTTGTTTTCCAACCGAGAGACAGACTTGCTAAAAGTGATGCGTGAAGGAGGAAATGTGGAGGAGTTGATTTTGGAATCGATCTACCACAAAAAGGCAGTTCGAGCTGGGATGGATAATCTGGAAAAGCTATCGGATCCTGAGCTACACAGCCAGAATCGAAGTATGATTGCGATTGGTGGTTGATTTTATGAATTTTTTTTTAACCGCAATGGACGCAAAGGCTTTTTTAGAGTCAGACAAAGAAGTCATCAGAAAGTGGAGGATTTCTCTACTGCTATTTTAATTCTCTGTGATCAGATCTTTTTGATCTGTTAGGCATACTCTTCGAAAAAGTCGGCTTGGTTAATTTTTCATTCGACTACAATTAAAAAAAGCACTCCATATGGAGTGCTTTTACACTTTTAGCAATTTTGCGATTAAAGTACGCGCTCAGTTTGAGCAAAATAGAATGCTCCTTCAATAGCTGCGTTCTCATCAGAATCTGATCCGTGAACCGCATTTGCCTCAATAGAAGTTGCAAATATTTTTCTGATAGTACCTTCTGCTGCATTTGCAGGATTGGTTGCCCCGATCAAAGTTCTGAAATCTTCCACTGCATTATCTTTCTCAAGAATTACTGCGATGATTGGTCCAGAAGACATGTAAGTGCAAAGATCATTGTAAAAAGGTCTTTCTTGGTGCACTTCGTAAAATTTACCGGCTTGCGTAGGAGTCAATTGAGTAGCTCTCATGGCCACGATATTGAAGCCAGCGGCCTCGATCATTTTCAAAATAGCGCCAGAGTTGCCAGCTTTGAAAGCATCTGGCTTAATCATGGTAAATGTTCTGTTTGTTGCCATGGGTTTTTATATTTTCATTTGTTTAAATCGGAGACAAACATAGAGTAATAAAAGGCATTCTCCGAAAAACTTGGAGATTTACACCTTAGCCACTTAATTTTCAGGCAAATGGCTTAGTTGGGATTTGTCAAAAAAATATTGACCTTTACGACTTACAAAAGCCAAAGTGCCGCTAAATATCTATGAAGGAAGCTTTATCCTTATTTGCAAAAAAGATATCCTACCCCAAGAAAATATTTATCACTACCCATGTGAAGCCTGATGCAGATGCATTGGGCTCATCTCTTGGATTGGCTAACTATCTGATCAAGAAGGGTCATGATGTTTCTGTGGTAACGCCCTCTGATTACCCCAGTTTTCTAAAGTGGATGAAAGGAAATGAAGCCGTACTTGATTTCAGTAATCCGGATGATGTCGTTCAAGCCAAGAAAAAACTGGAAGCAGCAGATTTAATTTTTTGTCTTGATTTTTCAGTGCTGAATCGAGTCAATGAACTTGGAGATCTTATCAAAGATTCTAATGCCTACGTAGTAAATATTGATCACCATCAGGATCCAGAAGATTTTGCAGATTACAGACTGTGGAGTACCAAGGCAGCTGCCACCTGTGAGCTGGTTTATGAATTGATCGTGGATCTGGGTGATAAAGATTTGATCGATAAAGCTATTGCGGAGTGCCTCTACGCGGGTATTATGACAGATACCGGTGGGTTTCGCCACCCAAATACCACTAAAAACGTTCATCTCGTAGTGGCTGAATTGTTAGAGCTAGGAGCTGATAGCTCACAGATAGCCAACTGGATTTACGATTCCAACTCAGTGAATAGACTTAAATTTATCGGGTTTGCAATCTCCAGAAGACTAGTAGTCCGAGAGGATCTTCATTTAGCATATTTCTCAATCAGCAAAAAAGATCTTAAAAAATATCAAAGTCAGACCGGAGACACAGAGGGTTTAGTCAATTATGCTCTATCTTTAGAAGGAATTAAGTTAGCAGCCTTGTTCTCTGAGCGTGAAGACGGTATTAAGATTTCCTTTCGATCATGTACAGCTATAGCGGTGAATAAATTTGCAGCGCAGTATTTCAATGGTGGAGGTCATAAAAATGCTGCTGGTGGGAAGTCCTGTCTAAGTCTGAAAGAAACCTTGGTATTATTTGAATTGCTCGTCGAAGAGCATCAGGAGGAAATATTTAATCCAAAACCAGTTTCCGTCTAAATTCCTTTCTATAGCATCACCTTGAACAATCACATAACCTTTATGAAAAACACACAAAGCCTAATGGCACTTGTAGTTGCACTATTAGGTGCAACTACCATGTCCTCTTGTCAAAAAACAAAAGTGACTGATAAAGATGGAATAGAATATAAGTACATCAAGGAAGGCTCCGAAAAAGCACCGAACGGACATTTCTTGCTCTACAATCTGCAGATTACAAATGGTACTGATTCAGTAATCTATACCACCGCAGGTCAACCAATGCCAGGCTATCTGATGGCAAATGATTCGATGCCAGCCAATAATGGAATGGATGAGATTTTTCTGCATCTAAGAAAAGGAGATAGCATCGTATTCCAGTCTACTGCTAAAATAATATTTGGTGAAAATGTACCTCCTTTCTTAAAAGAAGAAGAAACAGTAAAAGTCAATCTCGGGGCATTTGAAGTAATGGATGAGACAGCAATTCAGGCCTATTTTGAGAAAATGATGGCTGCTGAAGACTCAAAAAAATCAGGACGAGCTGTAGAAATACTTGCTGAGGAAGCAAAAGTAATTGAAGCCTATGCTGCTGATAAAGGCCTAAGTGTTCAGAAGACTGCCAACGGTTTGTATTATGCGATTGAACTAGAAGGAGCAGGTGAGGTAACTAGTCCTGGAACTACTATGTATGTCAACTATGCAGGTTACTTACTTGACGGAACGCTTTTTGATACTTCATACCCTGAAATTGCAAAAGCCAACAACATGTTCAATGAGGGTAGAGAGTATGGTCCACTTCCTGTGAATGTAGGAATGGGTCAGGTAATACCAGGGTGGGACGAAGGCTTGATGTTATTGAAGAATGGTTCAAAAGCTAAATTTTTGATCCCATCTCCTTTGGGTTATGGAGAAGCTGGCGCCGGAGGAATGATTGGGCCGAACTCAATTTTAGTATTTGACGTAGAAGTGACAGACGTACAAAAATAAGCTTACCAAAAAATCCAGTATGAAAATCAAAACAGCGAGTACTCTTTTTCTTTTCCTTATTTCAATCCTTTCTTTTTCTTGTATTGACGAAGGTCAAACTCTTGATGCTATTTTTGATAAAGACGTAAAAGCGATAGCAGAATACCTAGATGCCAGCGATATGGTCAATGTAAAGGAGCTCATAGACCCTGTGACTGGAATTTCTGTAATCTGGCAAGAGGTTTCAGGGAGCGGATCAGTGATCACAAGAGGTGACACTATTGCGGCAGATTACACTGGAAGGTTTTTGAATGATGTAGTTTTTGATTCCTCCATCGATTCAGTTGCAAGGGCGAATAACGTCTTCAGACCTCAAGGAATATATGTGCCAATTAGATTCCGTACGAGCTCTGATGTTGTTGGAAATCGTCAACCCAGAGTGATCCCAGGATTTGAGCTTGGTCTGTTACAATTGGAGCGAGGTGACAAAGCAACAATTATAATTCCTTCAGAGCTTGCCTATGGCAATGATGCTCGACAAGGTATTCCGCAGAATTCCGTATTGATTTTTGAGGTGGAGTTATTTGAAGTGAAAACTGGACCACAGCAATAATGAAAAATAACAAGAATTTATTTGCGCTTTTTGTACTGATTTTAGGATTAGCGAGTTGCGAACAGAACAATCCGTTTGACAGGGGTCCTATCTATGATCCAGTGGCTAATTTGGAGATTGAGCGGAAATTGATTGATACCTACTTAGCCACTGCGGAAATTGATAGCCTGTATCGGATTCATGATCCAAGCGGAGTCGTAATAATTGTCCAAGAACAAGGAAGTGGAACAAGACCCACACGCGGAACTGTGGTTCATACGGACTACACTGGCTCATTAATGAGCGATGGCTCTATCTTTGACACAAGTCTTGAAGACGTAGCAAGAGAAAATAATATTTATGTCGAAGGGAGAACCTACTCGTTTTTAAGTGTTGTGATTGGTTCTGGAGGAGTAATAAGAGGTTGGGATATCGGTTTTAGAAGGTTAAGACCAAGCTCCAAAGCACTATTCATTATTCCTTCTCCTTATGGTTACGAAGCAGAAAATAAGACTGGAATTCCACCAAACTCGGTTTTGGTTTTTGAGGTGGATTTCAGAGGAATTGATTAATAAGGGGGCTTCGGCCCTCTTTATTTTTTAAATTCTTTTAATGGCTAAGGCCAAAAAGGTTTCGTAGAGAACCAAAATTCAGAATACTAATACATATTGTGTATTTGTATGTTTATCTTCTAAGATCAAGGTTCAACCTAATCTGATTCTCCAAACGTTGGCTTTACCTATTCTTTAATTTCCGTCTGCAAATTCAAAATTCGCGAATATTTTTTTAGATCCATGGGAAAAATGCTGGGACTTTTTCCTGATATTCAATGTAAGACTGACCGTATAAATCAACCAGATTTTTTTCTTCAAAATAGATTCCTATCGGAATATAAATAGTCAAACAGATCAGATGGACTGCGGCAGCAGCTGTACCTGCAAACAAAAAGTAACCGATAAAGATCAATACAAAGCCCGCATAAAGTGGATGCCGTATCTTGGAATATAGTCCAGAAACTACCAGCTCATCCACTTGATCTGATCCAGAAGAGATTCCAAGAAGTCGAGAAAGAGAAATCTGCTTGGCAGATTTGACCATAATTATCGTTCCGAATCCAGCAAAGACATAAGCTAGGTATTCAGTGATTGAGCCTTTGGTAAGGATTTGGTAAGTCGGAATCAAGGCAGATTGGAAGAGAATTCCTACAAAGAAAAGGCTCGAAGTCAGAGAATAAATAAGTGCATACCAATTAATTGTCATTCCAATTTTTCTCCGAAAAATTTTTTTTAACTTCAATCCCGTAAGGCTGAAATCAAGTGTGTATAATAGTGACCAACTTACGACTAGAAGTAAATAATCCATTGATTTAGTTTTGATCCATTGATATTCAACTTATGAAAATCGGAATAATTCGTGAAGGAAAAAATCCTCCAGATAAGCGAGTAGCTTTTATGCCAGCTCAGCTCAAAGAAATTCAGGCCAGTTATGGAGATGATATCAGCTTTGTGGTACAATCTAGTGAAGTGAGAACTATCAAGGATCATGAATACTTAGATGAGGATGTGGCTGTGGTCGAGGATGTTTCGACCTGTGATGTGTTTTTCGGGGTGAAAGAAGTTCAGATCGATCAGTTAATTCCTGAAAAGACTTATTTTTTCTTTTCTCATACTATGAAAAAGCAGTCCTACAATCGAAAATTGCTTCAGGCTGTTTTAGAGAAAAATATCCGACTGATAGATTATGAAGTGCTCAAGGACGAATTTGGAAACCGAGTAGTTGCCTTCGGACGCTGGGCAGGAATCGTAGGCTCATACAATGCTTTTTGGACCTATGGTAAAAAAACTGCCCTCTTTGACTTGAAGCGCGCTCATGAATGCCATGATTTGGATGAGCTGGGGCAAGAGCTAATTAAAGTACAATTGCCACCAATAAAGATAGTTATTACCGGAACAGGAAGAGTTGCAAAAGGGGCAGCGGAAGTCTTGGAAAAACTTCAAATCAAGCAAGTTTCTATCGAAGAGTTCTTATTCCGCTATTTGGAAGAGCCTGTTTTTGTGATGTTGAAAACTGAGGATTATAACCGTAGAAAATCAGATGGAGGATATGATAAAACAGAGTTTTACGAGTATCCAGAGTTATACGAGAGTCATTTCCAAAAATTCACCGAAGTAGCAGAGATACTGATTGCTTCGGCTTATTGGGATCCCGAAGCACCTCGATTATTTGATTTGACGGATGTTGCTAGTGATGATTTTCAGATCTCGGTGATCGCTGATATTTCTTGTGATGTTAATGGATCAGTACCCACTACGGTCAAGACTTCGACTATTATTGACCCTGTTTTTGATATTGATCGTCTGACAGGCAGAGCTATTTCAGCATTCGGAAGTCAGACTAGTATCTCAGTGATGGCCATTGATAATTTACCCTGTGAACTACCAAGAGAAGCAAGTCGGGAATTTGGCGAGAATCTAAGTAAATGGATTATTCCTGAATTATTTAAGGAAATATCAGCCATGTTGGAGCGTGCGACTATAGCAAGAGATGGAGATTTGACCTTAGAATTCATGTACCTGTCGGATTTCGTAAGAGAAGATGATTAATCTCAATCAATTTCTTGAGGCAGAGCTTCTGCATCCTCGAATGAATTCCAGCGAGTTGGAAATATTTATTCAGCAAGCAATACAAAATCTTGTGGTTTCCTGTCTAATTCCCTCCTTCTGGGTGAAAAAAGTAGCTCGGGAATTAAAAGAAAGTGGTGTGCAAGTTTCCGCTTATGTAGGCTATCCTTTCGGCTTTCAGGATACAGCCACAAAAGCCTTTGAAGCCAAAGAGGCAATTCGCCAAGGAGCAGATGAGATAGATCTGGTATGGTCGCAAACTGCATTCCACAGCGGAATGAATTGGCCGAAAATAGAAATTGCTCAGCTTTCAAAGATTTGTCATGAAGAAGGGAAACTATTGAAAGTGACAATTGAGGCAAATTTCTTATCAGATCAACAACTCCAAGAAGC